>OJAR01000002.1_pt1 | contig 161263 bp, 179 predicted proteins | sample 1589431 | NCBI WGS metagenome assembly OJAR01 (sample SAMN03283242) | human gut metagenome | biome: human-associated habitat; material: feces | host: Homo sapiens | place: Peru | collected 2012 | reverse complement strand
CTTTTTTTTCTAATACTTTTTTTTCTAATACTTTTTTTTCTAATACTTTTTTTTCATTATTACACTTCCTATTGCATTTTCCTATTGCACTTTTTCAATTGCATTCCCTATATATATAAAATATTTCCGTTAACATATAAATAGTATCTGGATTTTTTTCTTCTCAATACTTTTCGGCACAAAATTCGCCGGCATTTCTTCTATTTTTAAAAATTAATCGCCGCCCAAATTGTGTAGGGAGGGGTAAACTATCAAAAGCCAAAATTTACCATTTAATTTTCGTCTATCCCATATTTTAGCAAAAAGTCCGAAAAAAGCTGGGTTTTGACTTTCTTCATTTCATTTTCAATTTCTAAAATTTTTTCTTCTTTTTTCTTTTGTGGAAAATTATAAAAAAATGTGCTGGCGGCAATCTTGTCGTCTTTTTTTATACTCTTTTGCGGCGAGTAATTTTTTAATGGATAAAAGTTTTCATTGACTTCAAGGGTGGTATCACACACACAAAGCGGCAATTTTTTAGTTGATAATAGGTCTCTCATTTTTTTATTAGAAAGCCGCAAAAAAGCTGCGTTTTCGCTTCCTATAGTACAAAGAATTTTTTTTAAGTAAGATTTTGGATTTTTGGACTTAAAGGAAAGCTTGTCACCATCAGGCAGCACAATAGAATAAGTACTATTAGGACTATTGAATGCTTCTGGCGGCAACTCATTTAAAATTTCATCAACAAGAACACTTAATTCTTTTTTATTATTGACACTATCGTTTCTTTTATATAAAGCATTGCCGCCAAAATCATTAGTGCTACTATGGGAATTATAAAAACCGCCACTTTCATTATTATAAACCAATTGCGACCAATAGTCATTAAATAAAACCTTTGCCGCCACTACATCGGTAGTATAATTGATATAAAATAAAGTATTGGCGGCGAATGCATATTTTAATCCCTTACTGGAACTACTGGAATTCAATAAATAAGTACTTAGCTCTCTAAAAAATTCTTTTTTATATGGTACTAATAAGCATTGGTCCCGCCAGCCGCTTTTATTATCTATAAGCATATCGAACAATTTGTCTTCTTTGTTAGGGTCTTTAAGATAAAGATAGATAAGTGTTAAGTCTTTAAGAATATCATCACTATAACCTAAATAGTTCTTGTTATTAGAAAAGCACAGCAAATACACACCCGGCAATGGTTTAATTTTTGCGTAGCTTGAGTAAAGTATTGGTGTAAAAATTTTGTTATTAATTGGATTAGACTTTAGAAACTCCTTTAGTATATAGGGTCTGTTCTCTGGGAATTCTCCGTTTAAATAATAGTATAGTTTTTTCATTCTGTTATATTCACTCCTTTTAAAACAAATATTAAGAAAAGCGTTATCTATTGATTTTAGATAACGCCTTATTTTTTTATTCTTTTAAATTTTTATAACTTAGATAACATTCTTCTTCGGTTAATCTATCATATTTATGAAAGCGACTATTGTCTTCCCATGGTTTAACTACTGGTGATAAGTTAATATTTACTTCTTGTAGAAAACCATCACTATCTTTAATAGTAAAACGTCCAACGCTAATTTCGTTATTTCCTACAATGCTGACTGCTTCATCACCATATTTTGTTTTAAAACATTCAATGAGTTCGGAAAGAACAATTTCTCTCATCTTGTTGGTAGCTGCCTGCTTAGTTAAAGTAGAATCTGTAAAATCAAAATCAATCATGTTTCTGCTCCTCTTTTCTAAAAAATTTTTAAAGCCCCTCTTAAAATTTTCATGCCCCTATTTCCTAAAAAATAATGACCCCTCTATAAAAATTTTATGCCCCTCTATTAGGAAAGAACCTACCCCCCATAAAAAAATACCTACCCCCTATAAAAATATGAAATAATTTCATTAATGTCATAAATAGCATCTTTATACCATTCTTTATCAAAAGCATTTAACTCTTTTGCCATAGCGATTAAGGAATCTCTTACTCGTATTGCCGCTTCATAATTCTTGTAGACTTCCATATAATAACTAGAAATAATAATACCCCCTATTTTAAATAAAAACTAAAAACCCATTGTCTGCTGTATAGAAATTAAAAATATTCATTTCAAATTTTTCATTTGTATAAGCCTTATTTACGGATACCGTGCCAAAATTTTTGACCTCCCCATAGTCATACAAACTACCATTTTTATCTTCAATGCTTTGAATGTAAATTGTTTCGCACACAAAAGAATTGTTTCTTGTAGTATTTCTATAACATCTGTATTCAGGTTTAATAATGACTGTGGCAACTAAATCATTTTCTAATTCCATTTTTCCAATAAACCCATTATAAGTTTTTGGAATGCTAAATAACAAAGTTTTATCTAAAAAGTCTGGCGGTACATTAGCATCACACATAACTGTATCTCTGACTCTTAGAGAATCATAATCACATTTATTATCAATAGTAATTCCAAACATTGTTCCATAGGCAATTTCACAATTATTTAAAATGGAATGAGTAAATTGTGCTTTTCTTAAAGAGCAATTATAGAAATAACTGTTCCAAAAAAGACTGCCGCCAAAAATTGCTTCATCAAGTTGAGTATTAGCAAAGAAACAATTGTGAAAATTTGAATAAGAAAAATCTTTAAAACGCAAGTCTAAATTAGAAAAATTAATGTTCCAAAAAGTAAGCCCCGTAAAATCATATGAATTTAGTTCTTTTGTTAATTCTTTTCGGTCTTCAATGGAATTCTCACGTTCATTAAATTTGTTTATTGTTTTAATGATTTGAGAACCACGAGCGTAAAGTGTTTCAGCCATTAGAATCCCTCCAACATTTCTAATATATAAACTAAGCAATTAACTACAATTGAGTTGCCTGCTTGCTTAATTAATTGACTATTTGTGCTAACACATTCAGCGGCGGCAAATTCTTTGTCAGTAAATCCCATAAGCCGCCATGATTCCAATGGTGTTAATTTTCTAATTTTCATACCTTCTTCTACAACATAGTTGTCTTTTTGAACAGTAGTTAACGTAAATGACAGATAAGATTCATTTGGTTCTAATCTTTGAACTAATGTTTTGATTCCAGAAGTTCTATCGTTTGGATTCAAAATATTTCTACCTCTTGAAGCAGCTATGTAAGGCTTATTTAAAGTTAGAATTCTTTCACCATTTTCCATTGCTAAAGTGTCGTTTATTAATTTAGTTCTTGCTTCTTCTTTTAAATAAAACTTATTACCTACTCTTGATTCTAAAATTGTATTAATATTTACTTTTGGAATTCTTTTAGGTTCTTTATAATTAAAAACAATATTTGAATCTTTTAGAATACTAATAGTAAAAACTCTTATTCTTTGTTGCGGCACTCCAAAATCGGCAGCATTTAAAATTAAAGAATAGTTTTTATATCCAATTTCTTCTAATTCTTGCTTATATAAATCATAATTCTTTTTGTGTCTTTTAGTTAAAATGCCTTTTACGTTCTCCCATATTAAAACTTTTGGTCTAATAGACTTCGCAATTCTAATATTTTCCCAAAGTAAACTTGAACGAGTGCCGCTACCCTTGTCCGCTCCTTTATTTTTTCCAATAACTGAAACTGATTGACATGGCGAACCACTCATAATGATGTCTATGTTTTTTAAATCTTTATTCCATTTTGTGATATCTTGCGGTAAAAAATTTGTATTATGAATAGCATTATAAGATTGAACTGCCATCGCATCAATATCAACATAGTCAACTATTTCATATGACTTTTTAAGTCTATCTAAAGCGGAACTAAAAGCACCAATTCCGCCAAATAATTCAATTACTCTTAGCATTCAAACTCCTTTCTTATTTTATTCTCATAAGTTGTATAGTAAATTGCTTTGAAATTATAAGTAGCAAGCATTGTTTGACATATAGGACAAGGTTTTGCTAGCCGGAAATTGCCGTCTTTTTTCTTTGAAACAATAAATAATTCCGCTTTCTTGAAATCTTTAAAGTCATGCGGCAATTTGTTTATTGCATCTACCTCAGCGTGTCGTTTGTCATAAATGTAATTTTCTGTTCCTTTTGTTTTTGTTCTCCAATAATGTTGAGCAGTTGATGTTTTATCTGAATTTACTCCCCAACTAAGAATTTTGCCCTTATAAACAATGAAACAAACCATTTTAAGTCTATAAGGTCTTTCAGTATAAATATCATCATAAAGCGTTATTAATTTGCTAATTAATTTTTTATTCATTAAGCAGTCCTCATAGCAAACCTGTAAATTTTACTATAATACTTTTGGTCATTTTCTCTTTCACCTAACCATCCTTTATATTCATCCGGCAATTCAATTGGTTTTAACTCTCCTCTTTTATGAGAAAACTTGTGATTCTTGTATTTAACAAAATGAAAATCATCTTCTCCAAATCTTAAAGCCACACCATATTCGTTTTTTCTTAATTCGTGATAGTTTAGAATTGGTCTTAATCGTGGCGTTCTTTTTAACAATTCTATAACACAATATTTTTGAATGTTTATATCAGAAAAATAGCCGCTCTCCACTTGATAAATAATTCTTTCTCTTAGTCCCTCATCATTTTTATTTAATTTTAGTTCTTCAAAAATTGATTTAACTTCTTCATTATCTTCTTTTGTGTAAAATTCAAACCACTCATAAGTTTCTAAAGCATAGCCGCCACAATTAAAATATTCGATGTTCATCATAATTGGCTCTCCTTATAGTAATTCCAAGTAAAACTATCTCCTACATTCTTCGGTCTATTTTTAGCTGTCCAATTTCTAATATATGGGTCAGGATTCTTATTTTTCATGAATTCTTCTGGAACTTCAAGATACTGTAGTCCAGATAAAATGTTTTTACTATTATAATAATTAACCATGATTCCAACTGTATACATAAATGTTCTCTCCTTTAAGAAAATAAATTATAAGCGTAAGTCATTATTGAATACCATAAAAATGTTGTTGAAACAATACTCCATAAAATTGTTCCAAAAATGCTTCCATCCTTTTTATCTTGAATTGCTACTTTTAAGAAAATAAGCCCTAGAATTAAACTTATTGTTCCAAAGATATAATATAACATTCAATATACTCCTTTTAGTAATCAATTTTGTAAAATGAGTAACCCCACCAATCCCAACAATTTCTATCTCTTTTATAAACTTTTTCTTTTCTAAAAGCGTCCATCCATAAATGAATTGCTTTTTCATAAGAATCAGCCTGATAAAGAATTTCGTCTTTATCATAAAGTAATGAATTTTCATCTCTTAAATCTATTTCAAAAGCATTAAGTGGATAAAGTTTTTTAAAGAAAGACGTTAATGAATCATAATAGATTCCCTTATCACTATTGACATTTGTTCTTTTTACAATATATCCCATTCAAACCACCTCAATCTCAATAACAATTCTCTTCCATGGCTCGCCACAATCATCAAATTCGTTATAGGCAATTTCAGCATATTTATTTTCTTTATACTTTAGGTAGTCCCATTTATTGCCGTCTAACAAATTCCAAATTTCATCTATAAGACTTTTTGCTTCTGTTTTTTCATACTCTTTTTCAATCTCTTTCTTTAAGTCAGGATAAACATAAATCTTTTTCATAATATTAATAACCATTTACGCATTCCTCCTTAACTTTCTATAATAATTATACCATAAAACAGACGATTTTTCAAGTAGCACTTATTCTTCTAGCTCCATTTCTTCTACTGAATAAGTAAAGCCGCAAAATTCAATTGAATAATAATAGTTTTCATCTACTATATCTTCATCTTTTGGTTCAAAAACATTCATCTCATCAGGAGTAATTTTATTACCCATTTCTAATTCGTCTTGAAGCGTCTCACAAATATTTTTGTGTAAGCAGGCTAAAGCCAATTCTTTTGTTTTAAAAACTCTGTTATCAACAACACTACCATTGCTATCATCTACAATAAGAAATGAATAAACCTTAATACCATTCATAATATACTACCTTTTCCTTTTCAAAATCAAAATTATTTAATATCTTTTGAATATTGTTTTTGGTATCTTCTAGTTCTCTAAAATACCATTCATCATAATCTTGACTACCAAAGAAGAATCCCTCTGATGTTGGTAATAGTTCTGCTGCCTTACTATGATTATCAAGTACCTCATCAATAGTCTTCAAAAGCTTTTCCAACAATTCTTTTGAAACAACATAATCGCCGAAATTATCTTCATAGTTGAAATCATCTATATTATTTACAAAAAAGTTTCTAATTTGATTCGCTTTTCTCCAATAGCATAGCTCATAACCGAGGTCGTTGTCGTTGTCGTTGTCGTTCTTTGCTTCTCCTTTTAACCACATATCAAGTCCCATAAAAAAATCCTCCTTAAACACAAAATACATAATTTGGAATAAATAAATTATCTTCTTTACTTCCGTAGCCATGAACTACAAAGGAAAATTTTTCTTTCCCATCTGTAATAATCCACCCTCTTCCTTCTATGTGAAACTCTAACCCAATTGGTGATTCTTTAATCAAACAACTATTAGGAAATTTTCTTATATACTTTTTAAATTCTACTATTGATAACACCCAAGTTGCTTTTTTATTTAAATCTTTTTGTGAAACATTTAAGTATTTACTATTTATCTGAACTGGATAACGACCATTAAAATGCTTCCAAATAGGCTCATCAAAAAGGAATTGTTTAAATTTCCAGTAAGGATATTCTTTTAAAAATTTTTCAAAAGCATTTCCATTCAAATAAAACCTTTTCCATCCATCAGCTTCATTAATGCCAAATTGCTTTAAGCCAAAAAGAATTCGATTTTCTTTTTCTTTTCGTTTCATTCAAGAACCCCTCTCTTAACTTTCTATAATTATTATACCCCATTTTGCGGCGATTTGCTACTATTTTTTACAAATTAGCTTATAAAGACCTTAAAAAGTGTGATAAGACCGTAGACTATACTAAAGACAAAGAAAAAATTAGCTACAAAAAGTAGAGCGTTTCTTTGCCAATCTTTCCGGTCTAAAAACAGAGAGCCGCCGCAACATACTAAGCCCAAGAAAATCAATACACCTTCAAAAAGAAGTCTATACATAAATTATTCCCCTTTCACTTTAATGACTGGCATTTTAACATTCATATACTCTTCATCAATAATTCTTAATTGAGAAAGAATGTTTTCACGTCCTTCTATTGCTGGCTTTAAGCAATACTCCTTAAAATCTTTAATGGTGATTTCTTTAATATTGGTGATATGCGGAAACAAAAGCTTTAAGAAAGCTGTAGCGTTCTTTTTAACAGCTTCAAAATTTCTAACATCACACTTTCCATCGACATATAATAGTTCATCAATAATTGCTCTATAATAGAATTCATCTCTTAATTGATGTAAAATTCCAGTCAAATAATCAGTAGATAACGCCCATCCTTCCATTTTTCTATCTTCGGTAAAACGACCAATCTTTTTGCCCTCAATTAAAAAAGTGAATCTATCAATAAGAGCAGATTCCTTTAACCAATTTGGCAAAAATTTAAGCATATTACTTTTCTTAACGTCCATACTTCCGATAGGAACATTGCCGATTAAACTTAATCCAGCATCTGCCACTCCAGAATAATTTCCAATTCTAATTTCACCAGATTCTAAATAAGTTTTTAAAGCACCGCACATTTCTTCTGGTGCTTGACATCTAATTGTCTGAACTTCATCAAAAATTACCTGAGAATGTTTAGAAAAATAGCCCGGCTTTTTAGTCGTATTATTAAAGAATGCTGTAGCTCTTGAAACGCTGCCGCCACCAACAAGCCAATTATACGATGATAATTGAGAATAACAATAACTTTTGGCACTACCTTTGATAGCCAATTCAATGGTGTTTAGTCTTTTTTCGACAAAAGGTAAAAATCTTTGTAATAAAGTAAGCTTTTCTTCTCTTGTCATATTTTTTCCATTAAAATTTAATCCGGCGAGCAGTACATCAATCCATTCTTCTGTTGTGAAATTTTTTCTTTTTTCTCTATAAGAATTTAAATCATAAGTATAAGGACATAATGGCTTAAAATCAGCCAATTGAATAATTCCGCAGTTATAGTCTAATGTAATTTCTCCCCAAGCTCCTTCAGATTTTAATAAATATTCTTTGTTCTCTGAGATAATAGACCAATCTGCTTGTGCTTCTTTTCTTTTTGTAGGAAAACCGTATTCCGGTAATCTAAAACAAATAAGGTCTTCAGCATAATCAAATTCAATTACAATTTTAGTTAATAATTTAATCTGACCTTTTGGACTGTGCCGTGCTTCCAATAGCTTAATGTTCCAATCATTTGTCTTTAATCTCATTTTTTTAATATATTCACTTAGAGCAAAAGCATCAATAGAGCCGTTCTCATCAGAAAATTTTGTAATTAACCAATTCTTAGATTCCATTGGTAATTCCAAAAAATTTAATAGAGTATTGGTGCTTGTAGATTTATAAGTTGCCGCCCCACCATAAATTTCTTTAATATCTTTCATATAAAATTCCTTTCTATTTTAGCTTTTCTCTTAACTTTCTATAATTATTATAGCATAATACGCAAAAAAGGTCAAGACAGATTTGCTCCATCTTGACCTCTTTTGATTACCAACTAATATGGTAAATATTTTCTTCTTCATCATGAACTATATGAAACCGTTGAGTTTTTAAATATTCAACAATTTCAGGACAAACAATAGAATCTCTAATTGAGAAATGATTTTTTGCGTTTTTAAAAGCGTGTCTAAACTTCTCTTTAATTGCCGCAACAGAATACTCTTTATCAGTATATTCTAATAACTTATTGATTTGTGCTTTTGTCAAACTTTCAGCTAAGGCGGCTGACGGAAGATTTAAATCTAGGTCTTCTTTATATTGCGGCGGCATTTGATGCCACGCAACTATAGTGTATGGAATATCTTCTTTATCAAAATTGGCTAAATTCTTGTCTAACAATTCCCACTTATTTTCTTTCTTATCAAAAAATCCTATTGTTGGTTCATCTACCTCTTTTAATTGTAAAATAACTGTTTTATAAGCTTGTGGCATTTGATTATCAATTGTTTGCCAATTCAGCATAATAGAACCTCCAAAATATTAAATTTTAATAAATGTTATTCATCTTCATCTTTAAGGTAAATACAAAGATTAGTTATTTTAAGTATATGTGGAATTTTTTGGTAAGCTCCACAATACGGACAATATACGTCTTCTTTTTTATTATCTAAATATAATTCTATAAATTTTTCGCACTTTGAGCATTCAAAATTTTTCTTTTCTTTCATGATATTATTACCCCAATAAAGAATTTATTGACTTGTAGAATTCAACAGTATTCAAGGTATCAAAAAAATCTTTTTCAGCAGAAGAAAGTTTTTTATTTGACTTATTCGCACCTAACTTTGTCATTGTAGAAACGATAGTCTTAGAATCTGAATCGTCATTATACTCCTTAATTAATCTCTTTAGCAATTCATAAGTCTCATCAATCTTCTTTTCTTTTTCCGTTAATTCTTGTGTCTTCGCCGCCTTCTTAGCTTCGATTTCTTCCTTTTCGTGCTTGTTGATACAATTAGAAAGTTCTGTTAGGCTATCAACTGACTTTTTACAAACTGGACAAATATACTTACTCATAAACAAATTCCTCCTAAATTAATCATTATAATCATCATCGTAGTAGTAATCATCTCTACGAGTTTTCTTTTTTCTTTTATCTGGAATTACCTTTGTGATAGGTGGAAAATCCCATTCGTTTCTTTTTAGCTTATCTCTGTCTTTTCGCTCCTTTTTAGAACTTTTTTCATATGGAACGAATTTCTTACGCTTAACGCTTGTTTCCTTCATTTCTAAGTCCCTCCTGAAGACTTAACTTAATTACTTGTGTTAAAAGCCCATCCAATTTCTCTTCTGCTTTAGCATCTTTTTCTTTCCAATTGTATTGTTGATAATAATTCATACGATTCCCCAAATAATAATCAATCAATCCTCTAACCTCTTTAAAGCTATAAACTATATTATAACTTTTTATATCAATCAAATACTTGTTATCAGTTCTACCTCGCAAAATTTCTTCATAATGCTTATTTGGTCTTTCAGAATAATCATTCAACATATTTGCTATTCTAACAATTTGATACAATGCTTTACTATCATATCCATATTTTTCAATTTTTTCAGCAACACTAGGTCGATTTTTAAACACTCTTTTCCATTCTTGAATCATCATTCCCAACATAGTGTTGGCGGCAGCTCTTTCATCAAAACGAGCAATAGACTCTCTCATAGGAATTAAATTTTTCATTAATAACAATCCAATATTGTTATTTTTAAATTGATATTCTTTAGAAAACAAGATTTCAACATAATTAGGATTTTGCTTTTTGAATTGATGAAACATTAACCGAATATCTTTAACATCGCAAAGTCCATTTTCATAATCAACAATAGTAGAAACAGGCTTTCTGTTAAAAATAAAGTCGTCTAATGTGGGCATTACAATCGCTTTATAATCATGGTCAGAATCTTTTGTATCACAGTTGTAATTCTGAGAACCATATAAGCTAATAAAAACTGGGTCATATCCTTTTGCTTTTAAAGCTTTTTGACATTTTTTCAAATCACTCATTCTCTTAACCCCTTTCTTTAATACTATTATACGACATTATTCGACAAAAATCAAATTTTTAACAAAACAATTTTTTATACAATTTAATAAAATCATTATCAGATAATTTTTTTAGATACTCTTCCGTGTCGTCTAATTTTCCATCATATATCATGAACGCCAAGTATTTAAATTCATAATCTCTAAAATGTAAAGCAAAATCTTTTCTTGATAATCCTTTGTCTTTTAAAATTTGCGGCAAAGCAATAATATCAATCAACAAATCTTCCATAAAGCCAATATTCTTTTGAATTTCAGATACAATTTCAGTATATTCAGGAAAATAAGATAGTAATTCCTCTACATCATTTCGTCTAACAATAGGAATAAGTCTATCTAAAGTCATTACATGATTATTAACCATATAATGTAAATCAAAATATTTTGCTGTTTTTAATTTAACTCTATTATTATGAGAATCTTTAATAACAATACCTTCTTTTAAAATATCATTATTATTTAATCTTTGAATTAAGCGGCGGCAATCTTGTTCGGTTTTTACAAAATAGATTTCGGGTTTTTCTATATCGGAAAAAATATAATTAACTTCTCTCAAAGTTTCATTGTTTCTTACCATCAAAAGATATAACTTAGGTTTATCATAAGAAATGACAACCTTATTAAATGGCGACACCAATTCAAATACATAGGTATAAGTTTTGTTTAAATTATCAAAAGAAAAAGTAGAGGGTAATGCCGCCATAAAAAGTTCATAAAAATTCTTATAAACGGCATTATTGCTTAAATTAGAATCAGTAGCATCAATTCCACTATTAGTAGCCACATTCCATTTGTTATTCCAATAATAAAGTTTAATTAAGCTACCATCAATTTTTTCACTAACAGAAATTCCATTTTCCCAATCAATTTTTGCGGCATGAGGTTCGTCAATATTAAAGAATTTAAAAAATGGACAGCATACAACTTTAAAAGTTTTAGCATCCAAAATAAGACCACGAGCTTCGCAGACAATAGGATTACTGAAATCAGAATTGATTTGATTATATTTGAAACAATATAATCCATTTTTATAAGAGATTTTTAAATTATAAGGGGCATTAGATAATAATTCCTTCCAGTTAGAATGAATGTTTATAAACTTTTGAATTTTTAATTTCATAAATTATTCCTCTTTCATATATTCAGGCATCGGTCTTTTAATATAACTTAGTTTTGGTTCTATTGATTCATGGAATTGTTTCATATTATTCCACATAATAATAGAACCATGTCCAATAAGATTAATAATATAATAATCTTTGTTAATATCGTTAATAATTTTGATAATTTCATTAAATTCTTCCACTGCCCCACATGGGATAGCTCGTTTTGTAAAAGGGGCATTCTTTATATAACAATGACTATGAATCATATAATTAATTTTGGACAAATAGTCATATAGGCGGACTTGAACTGGCGTATCAACTGATGGTTTATCATTGCCACTATACATAAGTCTATTATTTTCAAGCCATACTGGCACGAAATTATCAAGTTCTATAAATTGCTTATCAATATTTCGCTTTGATACAAATACGATGTTATCTTTACCACGAAAACTGGGCATTCCTTTTCCGCAACGTCCTACTTGTGGTGGCATTTTTCCACGTAAGCTGGCGTTTCCCACAAATCTTTTTGTATTAACAATTGGCATTAATTTTTGAAATTTAAAAGCATAGTTCTTAACAACATCTATAAAGTCTTGTTCTTCTGGAATTTTAATGTTGATGTCTGCTCTATACTCCGGTGATTTAAACTGGTCAAAATACCATTTCATAATAAGTTCTTTATTAGTAGTATCTTGCGTAGATGCTTGTCGTGTCATTCTTTTTAAAAAAATCATACGTTTTACGCAAGCATTCACTGCTTTATCTATTTCAGTGCCATTATACCACACTGACCCTAAAGGGTCAAATAATCTAATATTAAATAGACCTGACTCTTTGCGACTAAATTCAAAAGTGAGGTTAGCTTTAGCGGCAAGACTACGTTGAACAAGCTCTTGAAAAGTATATTTATTATTGTCATTTCTTTTAGATGATATAAGCATTACTTTTGGTGAAATCTCTTTTACATTTCTAATTTTTTCAAAAATATTATCAACATTTGCCCACCAGAAAACATAATCATAATTACCGCTTTCTTTTAACAAACATTTCAAATCATCATACTTCCCACCATTTACATATTTAATTTTAAAAGATTTCCCTTTAAAATTATCATAAAACTTTTTTACCAATCCTGATTCTTTACCATACAATCCTTTATCATTTAAATTATTATTAAAAGTTCCACCAACAAATAAAATTTTTTCCATTTTAATATGTCCTTTCTTACTCAACAATATCAGGTAAATATCCCCATTCAACATCTTTTTCAAATAATCTAATATACCAAATTTCCATTGCCGCACGAACAAGATTTGGTTCAGTCTTTACATCAAGTGGAAAGCATCCCAATTCTTTTTCTACATTATTTTTAAAATTTTCAAACTCTGTCTTATAAATATTAGTTAAATAATTATAATTTACATCATAAGATACATCCCAATAACCTTCTCTATCAATTCTTTTGGTTAAAAGTTCAAACCACCGTTCTCTATCATCTTCATCTTGAAAAACGTAATAATCAGATTCATCACAATTTAAAAGTAAAGTTTCTTTAGTAATTAAATCATTAATATAATCTTTATATCTTTCTGGAAAATAACGCCGCCATTTTCTTTCAGAATTATCTTTTAAAGTAATCAAGTACCCCAAAAATTCACAGCTTTGGTATTCATCTAATCTTGCCGCCAACTCATATCTATCACTTTCACTCAATTTAATAAATTTGCTTAATGAATCGTACACAAATTTATTATAGTTCTCTGATGAGCAATATTCTTCTGCCATAACAATATCATTTCTTAAATCTTTAATAATAACATATACACTATCCATTTTACATATCTCCCTTCATTTCCCAAAAAGATTTTGATAAGCTTTCTTCGTAATTATCTCTATTACTTTCAATCCTACAATATTCTTTCAATAAATGATTCAATAGATTCTCACTACACTCGTAGCCTAAATCCTGTTCATAGAAAGAATACTTAGAACTTTCTGGATTATAAATTGTAAAAATATACGTTTCCACCCTATCACTCCTCTCAACTTTCTACATATATTATACTATAAACATAGGTTAGAGACAACACAGGAATCATTTTAATTTTTGAACATTTTATTAACATACATTAAATCTCTCACCATTGCCGCCGACTTAATTCTATTTTCTTTTTCAAGCAGCGATAATGCGTCCCAACCTTTTAAAATAGAAATCTTAAAATTTTTAAACTCAGGTTCAGGCACGATTTCTTTTACTTTGTTGAAAATGTTCTCTAATGTTTCTGTGCTACTATATTGATGTGAAAAAGTTACCGTCTTCTTTCCCTCTCTATATACAGATTCTTTTACTGAAAATTTTCCATCTCTCTGATACTCTCTTCCGCAACGATTAACACATTGCACAGCTTCATTAGAAGTGTTATATTTTTTACCGCACAAACAACAAGTAAACATTCTACATTATCTCCTTTCAAAGTTCGTCATACATAGGAGCAAAATCTCTAACGTGATAATGAGTTATAATCCCCAAAAGAGTTTCAATATTATTCTGTTCTTTAATATAAATATAACTCCTATCGCTTGTAATTGATTCTTTTCCTTTCGGCATAGAGAATTTCATTGCCGCCTTTTCTACTTGAAGGATATTAATAGTGTTTAGTTCCATTCGTCCTTTGTTTGAAATAATTACGAAAGTTGGTAATTCATTTTTTAACTGAGGCTTCATGTCTATAAGTCTATTTACCCACTTAACTTCATAATCATCATGTTGGCTTATCGTTATTAAATGAGTTTTAACTTTCATATTTTTACCTCTCTTTCACTTTCTATAATTATTATAGCACAGGCGGCAACTCATTTCTACTATTCTTACTAAAAACTTATGAACAAATTATTAAATGTTCATTCCAATTCCTAAAAGATTTTGAGTTGTATTCCCTAAATAATAAGAGCTATTTCTCATGGTATCTTCATATTCTTTTTTTCCTTCAAAAGAATTTACCACTTCTTTTTCTTCTTCATTCATTTCGCTATAAGATTTTTTTCCATAATCATTTGGCAACCAGCCTTTCTTATTAGCCCCAAAGATATTAAATTTTTTCAATAGTTCCAAATCATTGAACCATAAATGTAGAGTTCCTTTCTTCTTAAATTCTACATCAAAATATTTAAAATGTAGTCGTTCGCCTGCATATTTCCAACGTCCGAAAGCTTTAGATAAAATAGGATAAATAGGCTCGCCATCTCTTTTTTCAGCGTCTAAATAAGTAAAAATCTTTTCTAACTCTTCAAGAATATCTCTACCCTTATAAGGGAAATTCCAACCATCACCATTATATGTATGACGAATAATGACCTTTTTATTAATTTTAAAAGCAGAATTGGTCTTCCAGCCATTAAAATAATGAATGTTATTTGCTTTTTCCAAAGAACCTTGATAAGATAATTCATCAAATTGCTTTAAAATTGCTGCTTCAATATTATTAGATAAGTTTTTAGACAAATCAGCATAAATTTTTCTAATATTTGCTGGGGTAAAATCATAAGCCCGCATTTTATTTAATTGTGTCATATATTGTTGCTTTACTTCTTGGGTAAATAATTTTGATAACTCATTACTTTGAAACAATAAACTCCAATATTTGTATCTTAATTGCCGGATAAAAGAATTTTTAAGCGAATAATGTTTCTTTTTTTCATCTTCAGTTTCTGAACTACTAATTGTCATTTTAATTAAAGGAGTTTTTGTGCCGCCAAAAGTATAATCAGGAATGATTGCCGCCATTTTTTCATAAGTATCAATTAAAGTTAAACCTAAGCGACTTTCATCATTATATTGTTTTAGAATGTTTGAAATAGCATTATTAGTAGCCAATTGATACTTATTATATTCTTCATACGTTGAATTAAATTCTTCGCCAGCAATTAAATTATTAAAAATATCCATATTGTATACTACTTTAGGAATGTTTAAATAAATAATAGCAATTTCAACATCTGTTTTTCTTTCAGCATTAGAGAAAGCAGAAGTTAAATATTCTACCTCTCCATCATAGTCTTCAATTTTTGCTAAAAGCTCTTTTCTTGTGTTAGAATAAGGGTTCTTTAAGGTTTCGGCATTTAAAATACAAACAATTTTCCCGCCATTCTTTTGAATTTCAATAGCTTTAAGTAAATGCTTATCTCCATCTTTAAATGGTGGATTCATTAAAATTAAATCATAAGACATATAAGTTGAAAAATTTAAAAAATCATCTCCAACAATAGGATAATCTTTTTCTTTTAAAATAGCTTGCAAATTCGGGTCAGCTTCAATAACTTCAATAGCTCTTGAATATTTTGCGTCTAATGCTAGTAATAAATCGCCCTTTCCAGCTGATGGTTCTAACACAGAGCAAATTTCTTTTTGATTAATTTTTCTACCAATATGTTCTGCCAATCCTTTTGGAGTTGGATAAAATTGAGTTTCTTCTTGTGTGTACACTTTAACAGTCCTCCTCTTTCGTTTCTATAATCATTATAACATACGCCGCTTAAAAAATCTAATAAAAAAGAGGATAGACTTCAATCCATCCTCTAAAAGCTTTACTGCCATTGAAATTGCGGTAAAGATAAAATTTCAACCATAGCACTATAAGAACTTTTACTAATTAAAGTATCCAAATGACTAAAAGTTGCGGCAGAACATCCAGAAATGAAACTAACATTGGGGTCATTTTTATCTGATAATTGAGTATCATTTCTTGATTGAGCATTCCACAAAATTAATTTTGGTAATTCAACGTCAATCTCATCGAATTTCTTTCTCCATTTATTAATAATGCCAAAACTATCTTCTTTATATGAATCAATTTCCATATCACTAATAACGACTAAAGCCGCAGGAGCATCATTTGTATCTTTTGCTATATCATAGATTAATTGAAAAGCTTTATCTAAGTCTGTGTTAAAACCTACATAAGATGAATTTGATATTTTTTTTATGCTATCTCGTAAAGTATAACAATCATCTAGACTAACCAATCTAGGCTTTTTAGAAAAAGTCATAAATTGATTATGATAAGCACCCTTATTTCTTTGAGCAAAATAAATTCCTAATCCCATAGAAACATAAATTGCTCCACCCCATACCATTGAACCTGATATATCAGTCATAACCAAAACATCTTTTTCACCATTTACATAGTCGGGCAAACTTCTCCATTGTTCTTCTATAATATCATCAATATGAGTTATATCATATCTTTTAATCAAGTCATGCGGGAATAATACAGAAGAATTAATTTTTGTTTCTCCATTTTTTAATTCATCAATATACTTTTGGAATCGTTCCGGCTGTTTATTTCTAAAAGCATTTCGATATTTACTCATAGAATAAGCAGGAACTTTAGAAAAATCAATTTTTTCCCACTGATTCAAACTCATATAACGCTCTGTAATATTTAAATATTCTCGTAAAATGGAAAGTAGCTTTCTGTAATCCTTTTCATTGATTCCTAAGAAACTATATGTTTTTTTAGCAATATTTCTAGATTCTTTGCTTGAGGTATTAGAACTTTTGAGCCATTTAGCCAATAGGCTAATAGGTTCTTTCTTTTCATAATTAATAATGTCTTTTGTTAATTGTTCTTTGATAAATAAAAACATTTCTTTTTCAACTGGCGTTCCAATAAAAATGAATAAATCATCATATCTTCCAGCATTAACAATAGTTTGAAAATTCCTAATAATCTTATTCGGGTCTAACGCCGCCAAATTTTTTAGTAAAATTCTGCCAGTTCTACGTTCACCGCATCCAGTATTACGAATATCTCTTACATAAAGAACAAAAGAGTCAGCTAATTCTTTATCTTCATCTCTCGCCGCAAGATACATATTTTTAATTTCTTCTTCGCTACGAGTTCTTAGGCTGCCGCCCCAAGCAAATAAATCCAGTAAATGTGAACCACTAGTAGAATAAGCTATACCACCATTTTCAGTTTGTTTTAAATTTGTTAAAGATTTAATTTTATCAGAAAAATTCATACACAACCTCCACATGACACTAAAAATTTCTTTTTTGCGGTAAATGCCATTTATTTTTTATGCTTGACAGCAAATTCCTACTTGATATACCTTAAAATTAAAGCAGGAGTTCTTTACAGAAAGTACACAATCACCGTTTTGCTTTTCAATCATTTCGAAACTATTTAGATAATCTTCAACTTCTTTATCTGCCGGATTATCAGTAAGCATTCTGGCAGTCATATAACCAATCTTGGAAAAAATATAATCAAATGCAATTTGCTTGGTATCAAAAAAACGACTACTATTGTCTTCCAAATTAATTACAATATAATTCATTAGGCAATCTCTCCTTCCATCTTCTTTAAGATTCTTTTCCATTTATTAATTAATCTAAAATTTTCTACAGGCTTCTTGCTTAATTTTTCAATTCTTAGCTTAACATCATTAATTGTTCTCATTAACAGTCCTCCTCATAAATAATTGGAATATTATATCTCTTAGCGACTTCAACTTCAATCAAACAACCACGAGCATTTTCATATCCATCACAGACAAACAGTAAATCAGCATCTGCCATTAATTGAATTGCCCCACCAAGACACCAAACACTTGGATTATCAGATTTTGGTGTGCCTGAAAGATAGCTATCAATAATTCCCACATCATCTGTTCCATAAACTTCTTTAATAATATAACGAATTTTTTCAATTGCTTCTTGTCTTCTTTGTTTAATCTGTTCCTCCGTTAATCCTCTCATTGGTTGAGAAATAAAAACCAATCTCTTACAAGGTTTAAGAGGATTACAGTTTACTTTTGCCTTACCATTTTCAAAACTAATCATAATATTCTCCTTTTTAGATAAAAAAAATAGTCAATAGAAAAAAACTATTGACTTTTGGTGAGATATGAGGGATTTAAACCCTCGACTTCTTGTTTAAAAGACAAGTGTTCTATCAGCTGAACTAATATCTCATGGTATTAAAATTTCATAAATAACATCATCATGATATACCCCTTTCTCATCTTTGAAAGCATCTTTAAGGACAAGCTTTCTACCTTGAAATCTCTTACAAAAATTATCATAATGTTTTTCAACTGGATTGCCGCTAATCATACAATATTCAATCCTATGAACATTATATTCAAAAATTATTTTTTTGATTTGCTTATAAACATCTAAACCAATTCTTTTATTGTTTGAATCAAAAGCCATTAATCCGAAATCTTTCATGCATAGACTATAAACATCAAAAGTATAAGCAAAATAGCCAATCAATTTTCCTTTTTCAGTAATAGCATATTGATTACATGTTTCCTTTGTTATTTCTGGAATATATCCAGAATAATTGCCGCTATAAAACATTATTTCTTCTGTTCCTTGTAATTTAATAAAATTCTTTTCAATTTCATCTTTATAAAAATAAGCAGGTTCTAACATTTTATTTCCTTTCTAATTTATCCTCGTCTATGTAAAACGGGTCGAACAACTTTTGCTTTTTCTTTTTCTTTTCTGGAGATAAATATACTTGTATTGTTTCACAAATATATTTAACTATTAGTACTGCCGCAGCAATTTTAACTAAAAAGTATAAAAACTCAAGCATTTTATTTCTCCTTAACAAGACTCATTTCTTTATGGGGTCGCAGCACCTGTTATAGATACTTTTAACCAATTATTCAAACCTGTTATAAGTATTTGCTGGGTGAGTCTTAAACAAGACATTCAATAAAAAAAGAGTGTTACAAAATAATTATATAAAAAATAATAATAATAATTGCAGTAAATGCCTTTTTATAACTAGATGCCTTACAATAATCCGCTATTTTATAATAAAAGAATTGCTGTATGCATCTATTTAAAATGTAATCTTTTATAGTGCCGACTTACAATAAAGTGGGTAATTTTATCATAAGTCGGCGTTTATACTTAAAAGGAGGGATTAATCATTTCCCTTACCTTCACCAGAAACAATTTCTTGCCAGCATTCTGGACAAAGAGTTGCTCTTTCTTCTGTTGAATCAAAAACCTTGCCACATTCTTCACAAATGCATTCATAAGTTTCCATATTTTTTTCACCTCATTATAATTAATATAACATAATTTTTCTTGTTTGTCAACTTTCGTCTAAGTCAAAAATGTAAGCCCTCTTTCCATCTCTAAGAACATAGAAAATACCAAATTGAAACTTATCTGGTTCTTTGTCCACAATTTCATAAGCTCTATCACCGATAGAACCTAAAATTTCTTTTCTGTTCCAGTTTAGATACTGTTTATTCTTAATGCTCATAGATTCTTCATTCTTCTCAAAAGTTGTAATTTTAACAATTACTTTCTTTTTCAAAATGTCGCCTAACATATTTCCGCCCATTTAATTACCTCTCTTTACTGTAATTATTATATTATCTTTTTCTTTAAGAATCAATTTTTTTAATCCCACAAAACTGGAGCATATTCTGCCAACTTAATGTAGGGATTTATGATACTACCAGAATAGGAATCTTCATCAAAAATATAACTATAGAACTCATTACACATATTATCTAGTTCTTGCTGCCACTCTTCTAATGAATTAAAATCACCGGGATAACTGGTTGTTGTATCTCTAAAATATAGCAATCTAGGTAAAATTTCAAGAGCAATAGAACGGTCAAGATTGTAAACTTCACAAGGAAAGAAACCGTTCTTACAGTTAAAATCTAGACCATAAGCAGTTTCTAAATAACTTGGTGATTTCTTCTTATATTCTTTTATTTCTTTTACTACTTTATCAAATTCAAGCATTCTCTAAATCCTTTCTAACTTTCTCAATAAGGCTATCACTTGGTCTTATTGAACAAATCAAAGCATACATTTTGTTTCCAATTTTAACAACTACTGGTGAGAATTCTACTGTAGCATAGAATTTAGGATTATATGGTAAAAGCGGGTCTACAAAATTTCTATCCAAATAGGTAATTACACCATTCCCATTACCTTTTAAGACATATAGAAATTTATCTTGCTTATAATAAGGGGAATAATAAAGATTATAATCTGTAAGTAATTCCAATTCTTCTTCATCTAAATTTTTTTCTTCATAATCTCTAAAAATTTTTTCTACTTGTCGCAGCTGCTTTTCATCAAAGTCACTAACTGTTTTCATCTTTTCTGTTAAAGTTTTTTCTTTCACTCTTGCGATAATGATTCCATCAGTAAACAAATAATGTGAATCGTCATATTGAATTGCTCCAGTTTTTACTTTATTATAATGTTCTGGCTTTTTTAATCGAATCATTTTAGTAAAAACTTTTTCATTTAAAACTTTTCCCATAAACAAAACCTTCCTTTTAATTTCTTTAATTATATTATAACATATCTCTTAATTAAAGTAAAGTTCTAGTAAGTCATTATAAACAATCCTTTCTTTAGAACTTATAACCTTATCAAAATGATAATGACCACAATAATGATGCTTATATTTAATAGATTCCAACAGTTCTGTAAGCTTAAAATCAGATTTTGTTGGATTAAAACATAAATTTGAAACGATATGAATCCCACCAGTGTGAGAAAGAACATAATCTACTTTATTATTATATTTTTCTAAATTATTTCTTGCATTAATAATGTCTTTATTAGAAATAGTTTCTTCTGACCACCAGTTAATACCTTTCGTTCTCAAATATTTATCTATTGAATCAGCTCCACCAATACACAAGAATGTTTTATTATTTATATTTAGAATTTCACCATTCTCAACATAGAAAACATTATTATTTACTTTTCTAAGTTCCCCACCGAATTTCTTTACAATAGGCAATTTAGAAATTAAATTGTGATTTTCATGATTCCCAATAACCGAAACAATAGTATAATTTTTATCATTGTAATAAAGTGACATTAAGTTGTCATGTGTTCCGCCATCCCAGCATATGCCGCTATCACCCAAAATAAATAAAATATCATTTTTATTTAAAAAGTCTGGCATCTTATCTAATTTTTTTACATCATTAAATCCATGAGTATCACCTGTTACGAAAATTCTATCCAATTACCTCACCCTTTCTTTAATACAATTATATCATACACTTCATAAAAAATCAAAAGAATTAAAAGACAAATTCGGCTTCTTTATAAAAAAAAATAAGAGAACAGGCTTTTATTTACCTGTCCTCTTTTTTTTACTGTTTAACAGTTGTTTCAGTGCCGGATGTAGCAATATCCTGAACTTCTAATTCACCGCTAAGTTCCGTTAACTTGGTCTTAATCGCTTCAAGTTCTTCATCTAGAATTTCAAGTACCTTTTTACCATAATCAGTTTCTTCTCCTTCGGAATTTGTATAAGTTCCAAAATTATAAGAAGCTCCGCAACCAATAGAAATCTGAATAGATTTATTCTTATTCTTTAAATTATCAATCATCTTTCTAATAATGGAAGCCTTTTTTGCTAATTTAGCAATTTGAGCTTCAATAGAACTACCGTTTGGATTTACTGGTGGGCAATCATATGGATACGGTGGATAAGGAGGTGGCGGTGGGCAACCCGGAATCCAATAACCATGTGGCGGAATTGGCGGCTTACATTGTTCATTATTATTATTGTTGTTATTACAATTACATGACATAAAATCACCTCCATCTGGAATTTTAGCAATATCAGAATTTTTTACAAGGTCGATAGTTGGCAATGAAATCACCTCCTGATATAAAAAGAAAACTGTAGAGATATAATCCCTACAGTAGAAAAGTAGTTATAAAGCTTTAATCTCCAATAAAATTTTCACAGTTCTTATCCGCTTCGTGTAGCTTCCAAAGTAAATTTACTAAAGCATCATCACCCTTATGTTTTTCTTTAAAGCGAATAAGTCTTTGAGAATCAGTCCAATCTTTTGGATAATTATAAAAATCCATATGATGATTAATTAACCAAGCACGTTCCCATTTATATCTATGAAATGCTTCAATATCCTTATAATCTAAAATGTTATCTGGAGAGGGAACAACAAAAGAAATTACTGCTCCAATATTTGCATGATTATAGTAATGAGCAATTTCTGTTCGATTACCCTTTTTATCTAAAAAAGTTTTTGTTAAAGGCTTTCCAATATCATGTAGATATGCGGCATCTAATAGCAAAAACTTATCATAAATCGACATAAGTGTTGATTTTGTGAAAAAATTTAAAACAAAATCTTGTGTTAAAAGAGCATGACCTCTTACATCAATTTTATGATGTGGATTATCATGAGGAATGTCATAGAAATGATAAATATCACGCATATCTGATAAAAGCAAATGAAATCTGAAATTGTCAACTTCATCAAAATCAGGAACACAAAAAGTTTTAAAGTTATAATTTGTCTTTAGCTGCTCTAAGGTATAAAAATTTTCAGAAGTATAGAAAACTAATTCGGTCTTATAATCATACAAAAGTCTATGTGAATTGTCTTTTAAATAATTAAGAATCGGTCTGCGGCTTTTCTTATTATAGAATTGCCCTTCAACCACAATTCTTTGATTGTCTTTCTTGTTTAAATCTTCAATCAAAGTTTCCAAACTTGCAAAATAGTTTGAAGTCTTATCTTTGGTGTAATCAGTCTGTAAAACAATCGTATTCATTAATTCGCTCCTTTACCTTTCTTCTGTATTTCTTATGGATGCTTCTCTTTGCTAACCGTTTACTCTTACTTCTCTTAGAATCTTCTTGTTGCCGCCCATCATAAGAATCTCTGAATTTTTCTTTCATTACCAGTCTTTCCCCCAGCTCACTCTAATTCCAGTACAATAATCTGCGGTATCGCTTAAAGGTGTCAAAACTAAACTTGTTGTTAAAGCATAATAATTCATAAGTTTATTGAATAAAATTTCATCAGTCCAAGCATCTACAGCTACTTTAAAATAAGCATGGTCTTTAAAGCGAATATCTACGTAATAATAACCAAGGTCTGCAGCTGCGACACACTGTTTATTAATAATCGAAATTAATAAATCAAATTGTTGTTTTGTAACACTATTAGCTTTTTCTCTAAGATTATCTCTGTTCATATCATACACCTCTTCTTATTCATGAACATTTACGGCATCATCAGCACAAATGACAATGAAATATTCCATAAGGCTATAAATGTCTTCATCACACTGAATCCATGTATCATCTTTCCATTCAGTCGCCGCCAATAGCACGCCTAAATAAGACTTACCATCAACAACATAGTTTCTAGAACGATTCATAAGTCTTACATCTGACTTAACTGTATTAGCTAAATCAACGAACTTCTTAACATCTTGTGTTCCCAAAAGCATAATTCTATTAAACATATAAAAATCTCCTTTTAATGAAAAAATAATGTTAAAATTGCTTCACTTGCGATATAAATCAAAACACCAAGTAAGATGAATCCCCACATTGAGCTAACTCCTTTCTAAAAGAAACTGTATAAATGCTAAACAAAGGCTTCGTTAAGTAAGAAATCAAATTCTCAACTTCTTGTTTAGTTCTTAACCTTACTTTAACAGTATAACCCAATCTACTTCTTTTTACAACATAATTATTCTTCATTCTTTTGCTTATCCTCCTCAGTTCTTTTCTTTCTAAATTCTCTATATCCTCTAGTGTATTCATATGATTCTTTAAAAATATGTTCAGCTGCTTTTTTTAGTTTAGGTTCAAACTTTTCCATGATTAAAAGTTCTTCCTCAAAGTCCTTACCAAATGGGCAGCCGCCGCAGCCGGTTCTATCCATTCCATAAACAGTATAACACCGATTATGCTTGATTTCAAAGAATTCATCGTAATCAATTTTGTCTTGCTTTTTAAACCAAAATAGTGGTCTATATTCATCGGGTTTACCTTTGTCATGGCGGCTAAAGCAACTTTTATGAGCATCTGCTCTTTGCCCTTTTTCTGCTTTGCGAACGCCAGTCATAGTTAAATCAATATTATATTTTTTATGATAATTCTTTGCCGCCTCTTTTTTAGAATATTGACAACACTTGTCTGAAATTTTAAAAGTTGGAGGATTTAATACCATATATTCTTTCAGATAAGGATAATAGCCGATTCCAAATTTAGATTGTGAGCCATCTTTCCTGCCGGGTTGATAATTACACCACCACTTTAAAGCAGACTTACAATGTGGATATTCTTTATAAAGTTCTTCAAAAGGTCTGTCTTCCCATTTAAAATTATGACGTTGTAAGCGACTAATGTAATCGCTAATGAATTTAGACAAAAATGGCTGACCATATTCTTTACAACAAACAGGAATCGGCTTATAAGGTTTTTCAATTTCAATTTTAATATTATATTTTTTTTCAAGTTCTTTCAAATGGTCTTTTGACGCTTGAAATTCAAGTCCCGTATCAAAAAACACATAGTGAATATTAGCGTCTGGCGGCAAATTCTTATATACCATATCAAGCATAATGTCAGAATCCGCCCCACCAGATGTTGTAAGCATGATGTTCTTATAATCTTTTAATTTTTCTTCTGTTGTTAAAAAGGCTTTAACTATTTCCTTATTTTTAGGACAATTCATTTAATTCAATTAACACCTCTTTAAAACGCTTATAAGCATAAGCAAGTTCTTCTTCAAGCATATAAGGTGAAAAAGAAATTCTTAAAACATTTTTTGCTATTTGTTCATTATATCCCAATTCTTTAATTGTTTTAGAACCTTGTCTATTACCTCTGGAACAAGCAGAGCCAGCAGAGATATAGATTCTATTCTTTGACATAAACTTTTGAACAAATTCTCCGTCAAAATTTTTAAGATAAAAGTTTAGAATATATGGCGAGTAATTATAGCAATCCTTATAAGCAATAATTTCTCCTGAATATTCTTTAATTAAGTCTGCGAAAGCCTTTTTATACCCTCTTACCCCGTTGCTAACATCATGTTGCTTTTTAAGTTTATAATTCAAAATGGCAAAATCCAATTCTCTTATAGTAGGATAATTTAAAGTTCCTGAGCGTAAATCTTGCTGTTCGCCGCCATATAATAGATAAGGGACTACTCGACAAAGGTTTTGTCCATTGACTAAAATTCCACTACCAATAGATGCTCCAATTTTATGTCCAGAATAAGTTATCATATATAAATTATTATCTTTATCATAATTAGGATTTAAATTTACCTGTAGCCAAGATTGTGAAGCATCTGTATGAAATAATACACCTAATTCTCTGCAAATCTTGTAAATCTTTTCAACAGGAAAACGAATGCCAGTTTCATTATTAACTGTCATGACCGAAAGAAAGCCAATACTACAGTCTTTTAACTTATTTTTTAGTCTTTCTTCCCAACCTTTTCCAAAAAAATATCGCAATCCAAGTTCATACGTCCATAAAAAAGCATCTTTTGAATGCCCTTCAATAGCTTTACTTACTGATGGATGTTCAATGCTACTATAAGCAATACCATTTGTATATGGTTTTTCTAGACAATATTCAATTCCAAGTCTCGCCGCCAAATTATTAGATTCTGTTGCTCCGGAAGTAATAGTAATATCATTAGCAAACAAATTCTTTTTAAGATATTCTATCGTTTGGTCATATTTTCTTTTAAGAGTTAATCCAGATTCGTGCGTAGAAGAAGGGTTGCCTGTGTCTTTATAACACATTTTTAAAATATCTCTTGTAAAACACGGGTGAGTTGCGGCATAATCAAGATAAATCTGTTCCATTTTTTCCCCCTGTAATCAAATTGCTATAAGGCAATTGTTCAATCCATTTACAAAACAATCTCCATTCTGGAAGAGTATGATTTTTTCTTTGGGCATAAATAGTCTTTAATTGTAAATAATTTGTGGTAATTCTCGCCGTTAAAATAAAACCGCAAGGATTAGAATAGAGTAATTTTAATCTATTTTCCACTGTTTTGTTGTTATTATAATTATTCAACAGTCTTTGCATAATAGCAATCATTCTCTCATCTACGTATTCACAATAAGACTTATAGAGGTCAAACTTTGGCAAGCAATGCATTGTAGATTGACTTGAAATAATATCAAAAAAATGATAGCGTTCTGCTTCAACCCAAGCCTTATTTGTAAAGCTTAAATCAAATTGGACAACAATACCCTTTAAAAAACAATCGTGTCCAGAACCAGCAGGAGCATTTGCTAACTTAATTTGTCTATCTCTAAAATTTTTATCACATTCATTAACATTTGTTGACATTGGAAATTTAGAAGCTCTAAAAGATTCCTCAATTCCATAAATTTTTTCATTATTAACAATATCTCTAATTTCCATTTTACCCCTCCATTTTTTCAAAGTCAATCATATTTTGTAAAATAGTAGGACACATATCTAATGAAATCGGCGAATAATCCCATAAGCCACAATATAAATTTAGAGTATGGGTTTCAGAATTATAAATTTTAGCTTCTTTTGAAAAGATAATATAATAGTTATTTCCAATTTTACTCTTTTCTGGTTCATAATTAAAAATTATTTTACTATCAGTATCATCAATAGTAAGATAAAATGGTACTCTAAATACTGAATGAATGCCATTTCTTAATAACTTATCTTTTTCTACTTCGCCGTTATTTTGTTGTAAGATACAAATTTTACCATTTAATTGTTCAATGATATTTCTTAAATCAATTTCATTTGAATAAATAAAATCTCCTACATACAATACAGTATCATTTTCTTTTACGACTTCATTCCACTTGTCAATTAAGAATCCAACATCTTTATCTATTGTATCGGTAAATTGCCCACCCGTAATATACATCATTCATAATCATCCTCCTTACAGATGCCAAAGAAAAAGAACATATCGTCACAATATAGAACTCCGGCAACCCCAAACAATTCTTTTTCAAAAAAACGAATTTTTAAATCTTTTTCCTTATCCTCTCTGTAATACTCTTCAATACCATCTATAATTGCTTCTTTGTTCTCTTTATCCCATACACTAATAGTCGATAATAGTTCCATAGCATCTTGAAAAATAATGAATCGCCCCGCCATTTCAATAATTTGTTCATGTTGAATAAGTGGTACTTGGGCAGGAACATAGACTTTTTTAGATTCTTTTAACTTTAATATTTCTTTGGCTCTTTTTACTAAAAAAGACAATTTAATATCATCTACAGATAAACTCATTACCTTACATAACATTTTACTATATTTTCTCAATAATTTGTCATAATCTTTTGAAATAATAATTTCTAAAATGTCATTTCCTTCTATCTTTAGTTTATGAGTTTTATCAGATTTAAAAATAGTAATAGAATCCATTCTTTTCTCCTTTTAGAAACTAATAATTTTATTTTTCTTCCTACTAATTATATCTTCCATTTGATGATTAGTCAATTTATTGCTAACCTTATATTTTGGACACCAGTATAAAGATTGTTCTGCTCTTGTAGCCATTACATAAGATACTCTTCTTTCTTCTGGTGAAGTTAATACGCCGCCAACAGCAATAACATGGGGAAAAGACAGCCCTTTACTAGAATGTCCAGAAAGTAGTTTAACTGAATTATCAGCCATTCTTTCATTTAATTCTTCTAAAGTTAAATCTCCTTTTTTAAAAGAAACAAAAGGAATTTTCTTCTTTTCTAATTTTTCAGCAATATCAGCAATTTGCTTATTCCAACGACAGAGTATTGCCCAATCTCCCCAATTTTCATAGTTCTCCATTTCTTCTAAAGCATCAAAGAAAGAACATTCAGTTACATAGCCTTTCTTTTTGATTGGTTCGCCATGTGGAGAATTGTACTCATCGCCCTTTAATAACTTTTCAGCAAAATTAATGATTGGTTTGCCACTACGATAGTTATTCTTTAGATAATATTTCTTACAATAAGGGTCAAAATACAATTCATTAATATATTTTGCTGAACAATTTCGCCAGCTATAAATAACTTGGCGGTCATCCCCAACAACAAAAAGGTTTTCTGCTGGAATTTTTTCTACTAAGCTATATTGCAATTCAGAAGTGTCTTGAAATTCATCAATTAGTAAATGCCCTACTTTAGGATAGTTTTCTTGTGGAATAGATATTGCTTTCTTCAGAATCATTTCAAATTGTTCTTCTGTAATTTCTTCATAATTAGAAATTTTATTCAATCGACAAATATAGTTCGCATAGCTATGAATTGTCCCAACAAACATACCATTGCTTTTTGTTCCTAATCTTTGCCGCATTTCATCAGCAGCCATTCTGGTAAAAGTAATTGCTACAATGGAAGAGGGGTCTACCCCAATATCTAATAAATGTCCTATTCTATTGATTAATACTGTGGTTTTACTAGCACCTGCGGCACTTAGAACAAGAATTTTCTTTTCTTTTGCGTTAATTGGCAATAATTGCTCTTCTGTTAGTTTCATTCTAAATTCCCTCGCCTTCACATATTGTTTCTTAATGCTTTTATTCTTTCTAGTAAATTATACAAATAATATCTCTTTCTTTCTACAAGAAAAGGACTATATGTTTCTGCCTCAAGATAATCTATATACTCTTTAAGGGTCATTTCTTTATAATCACCTTTCCTGCGGCACTCAGAATCCCATGTTAAGATTCTATTGTCATGTCCAGTATAAACAGCCACACCGCCTTTTAAAGGATATTCGAATGGAATATAGATATAATCTTTGTCTCTACGAATACCACAATTTATTATTGTTATATTTTCTCCTATGATAACATCTCCACCAACAATACTGGGTTTATCTGTTGATAATATTTGAGAATAACCACCTATAATAGCATTGTTTTTAATCATAATACTATTACCGTTTACTACAGCATATCCAGTGATTCTACAATTATCACAAAGATAAATATTACCATCGCAAATACTATTCCCACTTACCATAGAATTATCATGCATTGATATATTACCACGAATTTCAGCATTTTCCAAAACTTTAGCATTATCAAAAACCATAGAATCTTGAAAGACCCAGCAATTTCCAGTTTGAGATAGATTGTCTTCGGACGCAATATACCCACCCAAATCATCTTTCTTAACTTTTCCAAAGTCTTTCAGAGCCTTAATTTGATAAAGGCAATTTCCTGCTATATAGATTGTGTTGTCAGTTAAGCAATATTTTTCCATTCTTCTCCCTTCCATTTTCTATAATTTAGTTAATGTCGTTCATTCCAACTCTTACTTGCAAATTCTTCTACTTCATCATGCTCATAATCAAAGTCACATTTCCGTAAACTTACGAATTTAGGGCCGTATGCTGCTCCGCAGTCACAACATTTAATATAACAATAATAATATGCATCGCTTTTTGTGAGTTTGTTTCTTCGTAAAAAGACACTTAAACTTCCACAAAAAGGACAAGGTTTTAATACCATCTCTCATTCCTCCTTTCGTTTTCTATAAATTAATTATAGCATAAAAAAAGAGAGCAGTCAATTAGGCTGCTCTCTGCTGTTTTAACTATTACTTGCGGATGCGTAATATAATCCCCATCCTTTTTCATTTTTAATGTAATCAGCAAGAGAAATTGCTGAATCTGTATCTTTTTCTACTAATTCTATTGGCTTTTTAGAATCTGTTGAATCTATAACTCGACAATATGTATTATTCAAATAATTTTTAATTCTGTCATTATCGTTAAAGTAAATATTTATTTTATCATGTCCCTTAAAGTCTTCTGGAACTGTATGTAGTTCTTTTGAAATATTGAGAATTGATTCTTCAGTAAGCAATGGGCAATCTCTTAAATCAAGTGACTTTTTAACATTTCTTATATCTAATTTTTTTAAAGAAGAGCATTTGTAAAAGATACCATTTAGACTAGGGGATTCAGATTGAGAATAAGACCCCGGTACAGCTGATTGTACATCTAAGCCCACAACTTCTTGTAATGATGAACATGAAGCGAACATAACATCAAAGCAAGTTCCGTTAATGGTTTCTCCTTTTAGGTCTATTGTTTTTAATAAAGGGCAATATTCAAACATACCATAAAAATTTTTCCCTTTTGTTAAATGAGTAAAATTAATGTTTTCTAATTCTGTACAGGCACGAAGCATTTCTTTATAACTCTCTCCACAATCTGTATCTATTACCAATTCTTTTAATTTATTACACCAAAGAAAACAACTATTAAAATTTTTACAATTTGTTGAATTTATTCTGTGAATTCTTTTTAAATGAGAGCAACCTGAGAAGGCACTCTTCATAGTTAATGCTGAAGAATAATCAATTTCTGGAGTGAACTCTTCGATTTTGTAAAGCTGACAAAAATAATCAAAATTTGTTATATTTGAAGTATCCATAAATAAATTATTTTTATTAATTATTTTGGGGGAAAGGTAACTCGTCTTCCACAGGCATCGCAAAATCTGGTTCATGTCCAAAAAAACTCTCACAAGTTTTAAAATTAGTAAAGCTTATTTTCGTGGTATTATCAGAATCTATGACATCATTTTTTGCTCCTATTATATCCACCCCAGCTTTTGTAAGTTTATTTTTATCTTTTTTTATAAAATTATATAAATTTTTATCTTTCTTTAAAATTGTATATCTCATCGTTTTATTCACCTATAGCTTTTTCAAAAATTAAGTCTATCCCTTTTTTCTTTGTATAGTCATACAAAGACATGGCATCAGCTTCTGTTTCTTTACAAATGAGAATTGGCCAGTTAATAGCTTGACTATCAATTATTTTACAATAGGTTTTTTTAATATATTCTTCAAATTTTTTATTTAGTATAAGTAATCTTGAATATTTTCTTTCAGCTGATGTAATAATACATATTCCTTGTAATATATTTTGAATTGAATCAGATGTCAAATTATAACAATCAGAAAAATCTAGCATTCCATATGATAGTCTATATTTTTCATCAAACGTCTTTGCGGGGAAATTTTTTATTTTTATGTTTTTTAGTTTAAAACAGTAATGGAACATCTCTCTCGTATCAATTTCGTCACCTTCATCCTTTAAAATGGCAGAAAAATCTAATTCAGGAATCGTTTCAAGAGACTCACATCCATTAAACATTCCACGAAAATCATTTACTTTACTTGTTTTAATATCTTTAATATAGGCTAAGTCTCTACACTGATAAAATAGTCCTCGCATACTTGTTTCTTCATCTAGATAGTTTATAAAAGAGTCAACTTTTTTTAACGGTTGGTGAAATTTATTTTTATTTAATATTCTATGAGGTAAATAATTTTTCCTAATATAATAATTATTAACTTCAATAGGTTCAGCCCAACTTCCGATAATTTCTCCTTGCCCAGTGGAACTAATAGAATCACCCACAAATTGGGCGACTCCATCAACAACTTCTTTTAACTTATATTCATCATTTACTTTTTCCATAGTATAATTAGCTTCTTTCATATACATCACTTTATAATCTTTCCCAACAAATTCTCTTCTACAACATCTACTGTCGACAGAATCTTTCCTGTAAAAGAATTTCCAATATTATCACCCTTCGGCATTGACATCCCCTCCCGGATTAGCAACTATACTGTTAATTTCACTACTTGTATTATCCGCTTCATACTCTCTAATTACAGAAAAACGAACGAAAGCTTTATCAGAATTGTAGCTTGAAATTGTATCCTTAAAAAATTCCAACAAAACCGCAAAAGTGTTAATTGTTTTTGAATTAGACAATTCACCAATAGTAAAATCTTTCCAATATTTGTGTCCTACATTTAATTCTTTTTGATTGCTGTCATAAATATAAATACTATCATACGGCGAACTTTGTAAGAAACTAAATTCTTTTACCGATTCTCCCCATAAATTATTTCCATTTGTATCAAACCAGAACTTAGGAGAACATATATCTTTTGTTAAATAACTTTTTACAGCAGAACCAAATAAATTAGAAACGCCTGAATTTCTCAACCAATTTAATGTTTCATCCGGGTCTTTATTTGTATTTAAATAGCATACATTATCCAATGAAAAATCTAATTTCTCTTTTGCGGCATCAGCATCGCTTAAAACGCTAAAATCTTGGTTTTCCAATTCTTTTTTAAAAGAAACGCCATTTGGACTTTCTGGAATGGTATTTGTTTCTAATTCTTTCCCCCAAGTAATTCCATCTGGAATACCAATTAAACCATCAACAACAGCGTTTTTATAAGCATTTCCTTTTCTGGCAACATAACGAATTTTATCATTTTTACCTCTATTTAAAATACTTGGTCTAATAAATTCATTCGCAGGCTCAACTACATATAATGGTTGCGGCTCAGGAGAATTAAATTCATAAACAGTGCTAATTCTTTCATTATTAAATTTTTCTGGTTCTTTTTCATAAGGATTAAAAGTCTTTAAGATAAATGCGGTATCATAAAAAGAAAATCTATCTCCATCCATTGAACGCAAATTGTATCCAATAATTTTTGGTGTAGCTAAAAATGTTTGCAAATAACTACCAGATTCACAATATAACCAATAGCCTGTAAACTTTTCAATAGGTTGTAAATATTGTGATTTGATGTTATTATGACTTGTTTCAAAACCTCTTAAATATCCATAAGTCTCCGCTCTTTCTGTAATTTTTGTAGTTGTAAAAGATGGTAGATAATCTATTGGAGTGGCAGGAGAATAAACATTATTATCATAAGTTAATAATAATTCTTCTTGTTTAGCACCGCCTTGGTCTTTTGGTAAATTATAATGGTCTTTAATTGTCATTAATTTATTTTCATAATAATTTAACTTATTACTATTACTAAAAGCGTTCGGTGGCAATAATGTGAATACACATTTCCATAGATTTCTGCTACTTGAAGAAAGATTTCTTAATAGATAATGTGAATCTCTGTTAAAATCATCTCCCGGATTGGTGTTATATGTTAGCTGTGGGGAATGAATGTATCCAGTGTCCGAATCGTTAAAAATATAATTAATAAAAGGATTACTAATAACATATCCTTCAATGCCTTCTTCTGGATAGTATTCTTTGATAAGATATTTAAAATCCTCATCTGAAAAACTATTAATCTTTCCCTTACAGAAATCCTCGTAATCATTTTTATAAGTTCCCAAGTTATTTTCATTTATTTCTGTGATATTTTTAACTTCACAATAGTCCTTAAAGGTTAAACCAAAATCAGATAAAATTTTATTAACAAAAATAGTATAGTTTTTTAAATTAGAAAAATTCATTAACTTAAAGACTTCTATAAAATCATTATATTTTTCTGTCTGTTTAAATCGAGATAAGAAACTTAAAAATGTTAAATCATCAAAATAAAAATATTTCTTAGGATTTAATTCTTCACTAGCATCTTTTAAGTTATATTTTTCTAAAACCTTATTCAAAAGTGGAATCAATCCAGTATGAACAAAAGTAATTCCATCTCCTGATGTCTCACCATCATCAGTATAATAGTAATCCTCTTTAGCTGTAATACCATAATCACAGGCTTTCGCTAGCATTGTTAAAACGCCTTGAAAGACTTGTTCTCTTGTATATTTCTGAATTGATGGAATGCCATCCCATGGACAAATATCTTTTAGAATTGAAGAGCTTTTGGAACAACTAATAAAAGTCATATTTAATTGACTTAAATCATACAAAATTTCAGTAAAATTCCGCTTATCAAAAGATTGTCGTTCTAAAGTGATTAATTCTCCTAGAGTACTAACCGAAGAACCCAATTCCTTATCTAATGATTCTTCATAAATGTATCTATTTAACGGAAAAATAGTTTGACCAGAAGCAATGCCGTTTTCATCAATAAAATCTGGACTTGGGGTAGCATATTTTAGGGTCTTAAATGTGGCGTTTTCAAAATCCAAATCAACGATATAAGGATGTTTAAAATCATAAGCCAAATAATAAACGCTTCCATTTAAGGTATACTTACAAATGCCGCCAATTCTAGGGAAGGTAAAATATTTACGTTGTTCGGCAGTTAAATAGTCGCCACAAAAACCATAAACATCATTTGTGTTTTCAATTTTATCAGTATCTTTATAAATGAATTCGCCGTTATTGTCAAAAAGCCATGGATAAAATGTTTTTATTGCTGCCGCTTCATTTGTAAACCATTCTGGGACAGGATTTAATTCAGCTCCTTCAGTATCTTTTTTGCTACCAAATAGATAAATATTTTCCATTTTAGCATTATTTTCATAAAAAGATTGTGAAATATCAATTCCAGTTTGTTTTAAAATTTCAGATACAATAAAAGTCCAAGAATCTCCTAAGCAGGTAAATTGAATTCTTAAATTTGATTTTGCTGCTTGTGAACTAATCTCATTTAATCCATCCTCTACATCGTTAACTTTACCCCAAAGTAAGTAAATATTCTGCCAAATTCCTAATAACTCATTTAAAACACTCTTTAAAATTAAATTTAATGGACTTTGGTCACTAAACAAAAAGTCGCAAATCTGGTCTAAAGCTTGTCCAATAACCCAAAAGTTTCTATCTAAATCTTCGACTTCTACTCTGCGGCTATACTTTGGCATAATTAGTCTTACATACGACTTTTTTTCAGAGGGTTTTTCTCTTGTAAACTGGAGATTATCTTGATTCTGTAAAACAGCATCAATTTTATCATCCCCACGAACTTCCTCATATGTTTTATTATCGGTATTTTTATCTGGAATTACATACGGTTCGCCTTCTGAAAAATGGTAGCCAGAATCACCGCCATCACGAATTGTCATATTTATGCCAAAATGACCATCTACTACGTTATCTTTGGAAACCAATTCTTTATATTTTTCATATAGTTGCTGTAAAGAGTCGTTCCAATAACGAATTGCTTCGGAATCAAAAGACCCAACATCTAGTGTTGAGTCTGGAACAGTTCCGATATTTGTGCTATTGGCTTCGTTTACATCTATATAATTATTAATACTATTTAAATTTAAATCCATTTAATTATTCACCACCTTTATATTTATAACGTGTGAATAAGTCTTTTAATGTATCAAAGCCATTCATAGAAACAAAAGCAACTACAAAAGAGCCAAAAATGCCGCCTAAAATAGTTGTTAATGTTGCTCCGCCAAAAACAATTACCGCTAAAACTGTAGTAATTAAACTAACAATTAAAGTAAGTAATTGAGTTGGAAAACTCTGTGGCAATACACCTTTAAGAATCTGAACAATAATAGAAACTAAGGTTGCTAAAAGACCAACATATCCTAACAAGCTATTCATTTAAATCACCCCTTTTTCTCAATCTTTACTTCAATTTTATCAATATTTCTATTAAAAATTCCAGCATAATCTTCTGTATTTCTTACCCAAGGGAGATAATCGCCGCCAACAACCTTAACACGATAAGAAATAGCATAAGAACTGGAAGTAGTATCAAATTGAATAGCATCAATAGTTCTGCTCTTTAAGCCAGCACAACCAGTATTCCAATTGTTAACATCATAAGAAGTAATCCAAGATAACCAACCATTGCCGCCACTTAAATGAACTCTATATCTAAAACCAACAATATTAGATTTTGCGGCAACTCCTCTAATAGGTGAGTTAGTGTTCCCACAATTAGTTCCTTCTTTAGTCCAACTATTGTCATAAGTTCTAATGCAAATCGTTGGAGTAGTTTCAGCAATTGGGTCGATAAAATAATAGCCACAGTTTGTTTTTACTTCATTACCTTTTGAATCATAAACGTGATAACCTGTTTTACAAGCTTTCTTTGCTGATTCTAAAGACTTATATGCTCCAATTTGAGATTTTACATCGTTCCAAGATTTACGAACTCTATACAATTCATCTGTGGCTGTTTTTGCTTCCGGGTATACTTGCTTCCCAGTAGAATCATAGATGAAATATCCGTCCTTCCATGCTTTCTTAGCGTTTGCTAAAGTGCTATAAGCACCAATTTGAGATTTTACATCATTCCAAGATTTACGAATTCTATATAATTTTTTGGAATCTGTAGGAGTAGTAGTTGAACTACTGGTAGAACCTAAATATTTTTTAATAGTGTTCTTAAAAGTAGACCAATGCGGCAGAATATAACATGGACAATACTTGTATGCTCTTGAAGATTTATAAGTGTTTTGATTATCTCTTGTGCCGCCAATACCTAATCCTCTATTAATCCAATAAGTATGTGTATATAAATTGTTTTCAATATTCCATCCATATTGTTTCATTAAATATGCCACTACTTTTGCGGCGTTATCTTCTACTTTAGATGAATTACCAATTACTTCAATAGAAATTGTAGTATTATTTCCACTATTGGGGTTAGAAGTCCCATCACCTGAATGCCAAGAAACCATAGATAAGTCGTGCCCTACCCAAAAACAATATTCATCAACAAAAATATGAACACGAACATCGTTTAAATTGCCATTGCTACAAGCTCTCGTATATTGTTCTGCTGGAGTAGTTCCAGAAGCACAACTAATAGCTTCAGTATTATGAACAGTAATACCAACAGTCTTAGCTCTTTTTTGTGTTGGAATAGCGATGCCATTTACATTATGCTGCTCTAAATAATATTGATAGCCTTTAAGTCCATTCCAATTTAAAATTTTATCTGGTTGTAAAAAAGCCATAATATTCACCTCTTAAATAAAAATTTATATTTTGGTTTTTCTTCTTTAAACAGTTTATATCTAATATAATCATCTAATAAAATAATTAAGGCACTCAATAGCACCCATAATAAAGTAAAAGGCAAACAAATTTGTCCTATAAAATTAAGCGGCATACTGGAATAATCCCAAATATGCCACTTTAGTATGATATTAACAATAATACCTGTTATTAATTCCAATCCTGTAATAGTGCTGCCACCAATTAAACATTGGCACTCAAATGGCATATTCCAAGAAAAAAATTCATTTAATAAACCAACAGTTATAAAACAAATGCCGCCCAAAATAAACATTGTCCAATGAGAATAACCTCTAGAAATAATTTCGATTAAAAAATAAGCACCGCCGCCAATTAAAAAAAGGAACAAATATTTTAAAAATTGTTTCATAGATTAAGCACCTGAAATAGCAATTACATCTTTAAAATAGCAATAATTACGTCTTTATATTTATCTTTTAGTTCAATGCCATAATATACTGCTTTTACTTCTTCAATTGTTTCCATGTCTAAAATTTGGTGTTTTAAGAGATTAAAATACGTTGTATGATAAATAATAAATTTAGATGCTGCGGCAATTAAACCATTCATTTCTTCTGCTGTATAAATAGAACAAATTTCCCCATCAGCATGATATGGAACTGACTGCCCTTGTGCTGCAAGTGAACCTAAAGTGGTCAAATTAATTTGGTCAGTAGTGTTTAATCTATAATGTTTGCCATTGTAATCAATTCCATTAGTAATTGCTGTTTGGCTATAACTCATCATTTCAATAATTTTTCTTTGCTTCTCTTCTTCTAATGTGGATTCGGTCGTTAGTTCATCATTTTGTAATTTATTAATTTCATCTCTAATACCAATTCTATTAGATAATAGTTTAGAAAAATCATAAGGTAAAACATTACCAATCATAAAATTTTCGGAACATTTTAAAATTTGATAATCTGAATTATCAAGTTTCTTTTTTAAATTTTCAACCTTTTTGTTAAGATTTGATTCTTTTTCATTTATTCTTGCTTGTTCTAAAAGAATGTCAAAATTTTCTTTAATATATTCATCAATATCACTATCGTTTTTAATTAGAACAATAGTATACTCATTTGCTGTATAAAAATTATCTTTTTGACTAATATTGCTTCTTAAAATAACTTTATAATAAATATTAGAAATATCTTCATAAGAATAAGATACTGGTTCTAACGAGTAAGTCTTATACATATCTTTTCTCACCTCTTAAAAATTAATTGTTTTAATAGAGATTAAATTAAAAGCACTATTATCAGCTTTTTTAAATCCAGTGATATACATATAATATCTTCCGGCTGTACCAAGAGTTTCTATTATAGTGGTGTCCTTTAAACTAGAACTTCCAACATAAGTTGTAGTAATAACTTTATCATAATTTTCAGCTGAAATTTTTTCTTTTAATGATGATAAAATCTCTGCTTCAGTTTCACCCGTTGCAGTCATTAAATTGATATTCATAGTTTGATTCATCCAGCCACTAATATTACAATTAAGAGTGATTAATAATTCTCCAGCAATCAAATCAATCGGCGTTGTAAATAAAATACTCGTTTTTGTATCTTGCTCAGTCCAGTTAGTCATATAAATTCCATATTTTTGAGATGCATCGCCAATAAAATTATTGCTAGCTTCAACTCCTCCCCAATGATTCACCAAATCAGACAAATTCATCCATTCTAAGTTTCCATCTTTTATAAGAACTTTTGAACTCCAATTATCTATTGTATCCTGTTTTGAAGTAGATGTTGTTGTATCTAAAATTGTTTCTTTTTTTACTGAACTTCCACCAGATGTTTCAAGAGTTCCTGTAATTCCAAAAAGTTCTACGCCTTTTTTAATATTAGCGGCAATTAGATTAGAATCACCTTTTAACACTTGGTTTCCTGATAAATAATTTCCACTTAAAATATTTTGGTCTACTATCGTTGGCACATAGGTTTTAGACTCAATACTTGGAATTGTTCCAACTAATTTATTCTTCTTAGAGAAAGCAATTTTTCCTTCTAAAATATCGGCAGAGGTTGCCGTTCCTTCATCTGTATCAATAGAAGAAATAATATTAATCGTTGATACTTTCTCTGTGCCTTTATAAATTGACAATATTATCCCTCCTTTTAATCAATTAAATAAGAAACATTAAGGAAATAATGTAAATCTGTTGTCAGACTTTCGCCAGTATTCACTAATAACATTTCTCCTGAAGACTTAATTTTTACAAAAGAGTTATGTAAAGCATTATTGCCATCAGTTAATGGCGGCGTATTAATTCCAAAAACCGTTTTAGTTGGTCGGAATCCCGTTGGTAAAATTCCGATTAAAGAAACCTTTGGAGTGTCGCTTTGATTTTCCTTTACGTTCAAGTATCCTTCGATATAAGCGACTTTACCTATCTTTCTATATTTAATCGCTGATTCCGAATATCCAATGCCATCTGTAGAAATAGTTAAAGTATTCCAGCCACTATCTTCTAACTGCGGTGTATCGACTTCATCTGATACTATATAAATCCAATTATCTTTTAAAGTTCCTGCTGTTTTTTCATTATCATATTCTGCTTTTGTTAAAATTTTAGTTCTATAAACATTTTCAGAATTATACATAAGTTCTTGACTATTGTCTTCTGATAGTGCGTCTAAAATTGCTTTGTTATTATGTGTATGAGTTTGACTATAAGCTAAATCATAATGTTCTTTTAGTTCGTCTGTCAAATCATTTGAAACTGTTGGAATAGTAGGCTTATTAATTAAATCATTATAATCGCCACTAAAGTCACCTGAACTACCGCCTGAGCCATCTTTACCATTATAAACTAAAAAAGTTGATGTTGTATCATTTGACAAGGTAATTGTATAAGTATCAGTAGCTCCTGCTATCCCCGCTGTTTCACCTTTATCAGAAGATGTAAAAGAAATAGAAGTAATAGAAACGCCATTAGTCCCATCTGTTCCATCTGTTCCTTTTAGACTACTTAAAGGAACTAAAACTTTCCAACTACTATCACCAACATAACGCCATTTTAAATTTATATCATCTTTGCCGATTTCAATTTCTTTACCATTAGAACCATTGAAAATTTGTAGACTTTTTGTTCCTGTAGCGTCTGTAATATCTAATTTATTGCCGCCATCAACAGCAGTAATTTCTATTGTTGGAGAAAATCCATCAGCACCTTTAAGTTCTGATAGTGAAATTAAATTAGTCCATTCCGTTTCATTATCTTTTTTCCATTGAATATAATTGTTATTTGTTCTTAAAGAGACAGACTGTCCATCAGCACCTTTAATATCTGATAATAATACTAAATTCACCCAAGTTGTATCGCCACTATATTTCCATTGAATAGCTTCATCAGATACTTTCAGTTCAACTTGTTTTCCATTTATTCCATTAAGTCCATTATAAACATTAATGGTGGATTCGGTATTATCTGTGTATAAAATTTCATATGTATCTGTTGCCCCAGAAAGATTAGGAATATTACCTTTGTCACTTGAAGAAAAAGTAATAGAAATAATGCCTCTACCATCTTTTCCAGCTTCTCCTGAGCCACCACTTGAATTGCTATTTAAAAAAGGATTAAAACTCAATTATATCACCTCTTAATAAATAACATGAAAGTCTAAAGCAGCACAACCAGCAGGCATTTTTACTGTTTTAATTAGCATATATTCATCACCAGTATAAGGAGTAATAAAATACTTAGTGGATGGAACTTTGTTTGGATTGCCATTAATAACAATTTGTGTGCCTGCTGCCGCTTCAAAACCAATAAATCTTAATTTAAAATCAGGATTTTTATATCCTTCTTTTTTTAATTCTTCATAAATTAATTTAACTATATCATCTTCCGCTGTTGCTGTCAATGTAAAGGTTCTATAATTTGGAATCATTTTACTTCCCTCCCTATATTATTAAAAATATTTTTAATATTATAAGTTTCAGTTGAATCTTCAATACTTACTGTAATAATATCGCCGCCACGAATATTAGCTTGTAATAATCCAATTAAAGATTTTCCATTAATTAATCTCTTTTTATTATTTAAGATATATAAATTTGTTTTTAAATTATTTAATTTAAATATTAGATTGATAGCTTCTCTATTAACTAAATCTTTATTAATTAAATATTTAATATTACACATATCTTTCCTCCCTCCCTGTATTTTACATTATATATCAATTTATTTATGAAATCAAACTTTTCTTTCTATATAATTTTCTAACAGTAAAATATTTGACTTAATTATCAAAATATGTTATATTAATATTAGAGGTGATGATGAGATGATTAATGCTCATAATAAATTATATAGAAATTATTTAAATTTAGATTATCAAATTATAGATAATTATACTTCTCAAACAGACAATAAATTAAATAATATTATTAATAATATATATATGTTAATTAATAAAAATAATTATAAAAATATTATTATAGAATCTAAAAATGATATATATACAGTTATATTATATAGATTATTAAATAATTTATTATCTTTAAGAAAATTTAATATATATATAATTGGTAAAACTAATAAAATTAAGGAATATTTATATAAAAATAGTTATAAAAAAATTATTAACATTAAAAAAATTAATAATAAACTTATTCTTAATACAAATAATCCTCTATATAAAGTATTTTTTAATAATATTAAATTTAATCAAAATGGAATAAGTCCTTTTTATGATTTAACTCCTAAACAATTTAATATTATTGCTAATTTTTATAATATTAAAAACAAAAATTTATTAGATATTAATAATAATATAATTAATTCTGAGTATCAACTTTTATGTGATAACCAAAATTGTAATTTCAAAAATGTTGACCTAAAACAGAAAATGATATATGATTTAATTAAAGGGGGTAAGGGGGTTTATTTAATTAAATTTTATGATAATAATTCTGAAGAAAATATAGATAAAAATAATAAAATTATAGACTCTATTTATGATACAAATAATATAATTTATTATATTAACAATAATAGTTTTAATATAGAAGAAAGATATAATGGAAATTATTTTAAAAAAGTTGATAATAGCCCTAATAAAAAATATAATAATAATATTATAGAAGAAAGTGAAATAGATAATATTATTAATTCTTATAGAGAAATAAATTTAATTTTTATAAGAAAAATAGGAAATTGGGAGGATAATAAATGAAAGTGTATATAATTAATGGACATAGTAGAGCAGGTAAAGATACTTTTGTTGATTTAGTTGGAGATATATATAATAATAAATATCCAAAAGAAGAATATAGACTTAACTCTATGAAGAGAATTGTTCCGGTGATTAATATAGATAATATTTCAACTATTGACCCAATTAAAGATATTATGAGAATTTATTGTAATTGGAACGGGCAAAAAGAAGATAAAGATAGAAAATTAATGTGTGAATTAAAAGAACTATTAACTAACTATTGTGATTTATCATATAACTATATTATGAACATTTATAAACAAGATTTAGAAATAGAAACAAAAGCATTATTTATTCATTGTAGAGAACCAGAAGAAATTAAGAAATTATTAAACACCATTCCTAATTCAAAAACTATCCTTGTACAAAGACCAGATAATGACTATTGTAAAAATAATGCCGCCGACCTTAATGTAGATAATTTTAAATATAATATTATTATTAATAACGACAGTGATTTGGAACATTTAAAAGAATTAGCATATAATTTTTGCGTTGAAGAAAAGTTGATTTTATAAACAAATAATGTTATTATATTATCATAAGGTTAAACCGCCATTTAACCAATGAAAGGAGTAATTAAAAATGGATATGCGTTATACAATTGAAAACTATGATGAAGAGAATTATCCAGATGCTTGGATTGGGCAAGCAATCTACAACTCTAAAACCATGGAATTAATTTCTGTTGTTTTAGCTCAAAAGGATAAAAACGAAAAAGAATACAATAAAATTAAAAATAATTACGAAGCTTTTAATTTTTATGATTCTGAAAACAAGTTATGGAATACTTATGCCAAAGGCTCACATCCTTATATTGTAATTGAGGAACTTATGTCTGAAATTAGTGATTGGGCGGCGAGAGAAGCATCAGCGATTAAAACAAAAGAACTTGTTGATTTTCTAGGAGAAGAACAATATAATAATTTTTATGATGATTTTTGGAAAAGACAGTAAAGGAGAATTTAATGACTATTGGAATTGATATTGATAACGTATTAAACAATCTTTGTGAAGCTGTACTATCTGTTTATAACGAAGAAGCAGATGATAATCTTAAAGTATCTGATATTACAAAATACAACATTGAAAATTTTGTTAAACCGCAATATAAAGAGGGATTTTATAAAATTTTTTTAAACAAAGAAGTATGGCGGCGAATTAAAGTTATGCCAGATTGTCAAAAATATATTTTAAAATTATTCAATGATGGACACCGAATTTTATTTATCACCAAGACAGAACCTTATAATTTCTATAAGAAAGCAAAATGGTTAGAAAAATTATTTCCATATCTTGAAATTCGTAAGTGCTTCTTTTGTTGTCCCGACAAAACTTTAATGAAAGTTGATGTTCTTATTGATGATTGTGTAAAAAATTTCGGAGGAGCAAAGTGTTCTATTTGTTTTGCTTATCCTTGGAATGCTGAATTTAGAGGAATTAGATGTAAAGATTGGAGAGAAATCTATGCTGAAATTAATCGTATCAACAGATAAAAGCAATCCGACAACTATTGATACCAAAGAATTATATAAATTACTACGAGATGAAGATTGTAAGGTTTACATCTTTAAGAATATTATTTTCAAAAATTGTAAAATTTTTCAAGAAGATAGTTTTCAAAGAAAAAGACTATATTTTGAAAATTGCAAATTTCTTAGATGCTCATTTGTTGGTTTAAAAATTTATGACCTTTGTCTATCGAATAATATTTTTGATTTTTGTAGTATTATAAATTGTGATTTCAGTCAAAGTAAAATTTACGACTGTAAACTTATAAATTGTACAATAACACGCACTGATTTCACAGATGCTGAAATACACAACCCAAAAAACACAGGTTCTATTTTTAGTAAATGCCCTTCTTTGTTATTAAAATGTCCAGAGGAAGGAAGTTTTATTGGATATAAAAAGGGATTACATTTATCTCACGGAAATTTGATATTTGTAATTATTAAATTACAAATTCCAGCAGAAGCAAAAAGAAGTTCAGCAACATCATTAAAATGTAGATGTAATAAAGCAAAAGTGCTAAGTATTGAGTCTATTCATAATAAAGAACAATTTACCACCGCTGTATCAAAATATGATAATTCTTTTGTTTACACTGTTGGTGAAACGGTTTCAGTAAATAATTTTGATGAAAATAGATGGAATGAATGTTCTACTGGGATTCATTTCTTTATTAACCGTGAAGAAGCAGAAAATTATGTATTTTAAAGAGGTATTATGACAACAGTAAATAAAAATGAATTTTTAAATTTTATCAATACTGAATCTAAAAAAAGAAGAATTTATAGATTAGAAACCGTTCCTTATGACCCTTATAATACTGGAAGACTAAAAAAAATTTTTTATATTGATAAAGATAAGTATTTTAATACGGGCGAAATGGAAACGATTGCATGGACTTTTGAATATGAACCGAAAGGTATTTCAAAAGAATGTTGTATTGGAGAAAAAAACAGAGAATATTATATCTTAAAGGAGAATCTCTATGATAGATAATTATGATTTTTGGGAAATGGATGCAGCAAAATATTTTTCTTTTCCTAAAAAATATACAAAAGCAGAAAAAAAAGAAAAGGCAAAATATTTGTGTTTAAGTGGTTCTTATCTTGGGTCTAGAAAAATGGATGGAGTTTGGTCTATGATTCTTAAAGATAATGATGGTTCATATCACTTACGTAGCCGCCAAAGAACAGTAGATGGAATTTATTTAGATAAAGTTGAATGGATTCCACAAATCATTGAAGAATTAGATATTCCTACTGGAACGGTATTGCTGGGAGAAATTTATTTGCCAAAAAAAGAAGGGAGTAGAAACACTACATCCATTCTTAATTGTCTAAAAGAAAAAAGTCTTGAGCGTCAAAAAATAGAAGAAAACAAACTCTGCTTCTATTGTTTTGATATTTTAGCTTGGGACGGCAACTCATTATTAAAAACCTGTTTTGAAGATAGAATTAATTATCTAAATAAAATTAATACAAATAGTCCCTATATTTCTGTTGCTAACTATCTTGAAGGACAAGAATTATGGGATGAATACAACAAAATCCTTGCTATTGGTGGTGAGGGCATTGTTATTACTAAAAAAACTTCTCACTATACTCCGGGAAAAAGACCTGCTTGGGAAACTTTAAAGCTAAAAAAAGAATTAGAAGACTCTATTGATGCGTTTTTAACGGGAAATTATAGAGAACCGAAAATGGAATATACGGGAAAAAATATTCAGAATTGGGACTATTGGAAGAATGTAAAAACAGGACAAATTTATACAGAAAATCAATATGATTTATATTTGGATGGCGTTCCATTAATTCCTATTACACAATACTATGCTTTAGGTTGGGCGGGGGCAGTAGAATTTGCTGTTCTTAAAGACGGTAAAGAAGTTAGTGTTGGATACATTAGCGGTATTGAGGATTCTTTAAGAAAAGATATAGTTGCTAATCCAGAAAAATATAAAGGGAAAGTAGCACAAATTACGGCTATGGAACTTCAAGATGTGAATAATGATGGACACAAGACCTTTAGACACGGGTCTATTGAATGCTGGAGACCAGATAAACTAGCTTCTGATTGTCTTTATGAACAACTTTTATAAAATTTAATATAATAATTTTTACCTTTAAGGAGAGAATACTATTTGTGTTCTCTCTTATTTTTTTTATAAAGAGGTGAAATTATATGCAAACCAAATGGGACAATTTCTCTGAAGAAGAAATAAAAAATATATTAACTAATAGTACAACATATTCAGAAGTTCAAAGAAAAATTGGATATAAGTACCATACAAATAGAAATAAAAAAATTAAAGAGTTGGCAAATATTTATAAAATAGATATTTCAGATTACGGTTCTTTAGAAAATCTAAAAGGCAAAACTTTTAATTTTTTAGAGGTTCTTGATTATAACAAAGTGGAATCAAAAAAACATGGAAGACCTTATTGGGATTGTAGATGTAAATGTGGAAATATCACAACTATTTCAGCATCTAGCTTAAAAAGCGGAGTAAAATCTTGTGGTTGTTTAAGAAATAAGGATTTAACCGGATGTGAAAATGAGTATTTTATAGCCATTTCTCCTACCAAAAAACGCAAAAATGGATGTGTTGTTTGGAAGGGCATTTGTAAAATATGCCAGCAAGAAACTGAATTTACTTCTGACCAATTTGATAGTCAAAAAAGTTGTGGATGTACGAAGTATTCAAATTTATATAATAAAAAATTTGGAAAATTATTAGCCATCGCCCCTACAGAAAATAGAAAGAACAGAAGTGTTGTTTGGAAATGTCAGTGTGATTGTGGTTTAGTATGTTATGTTCCTGCTATATCTTTAACATCTGGAAATACTAAATCTTGTTCTGTTGGATGCGGACACACTACCATAAAAGTTGGAGATGTTTTTGGGAAGTTAACAGTTTTAAAAAGAAATGAACAAAATTTTCCCGGCGGAGCGTGGGAATGTCAATGTGAATGTGGCAATAAGATTATAGTTAAAGGAATGCTATTGGTTAATGGAATGAAAAAATCTTGTGGCTGTTTGGCTTCTATTGGCAATTATCAAGTGCGAACACTTTTAGATACTTTAAATTTATCATACAAAACTGAATACAGCTTTGATAATTTAAAAGACAAAGGGAAATTACGATTTGACTTTGCTGTTTTTAAGAATAATATTTTGGATTTTTTGATAGAATATAATGGAAAGCAGCATTATGAGCCAATAGCTTTCTTTGGAGGAGAAGAAACCTTTTTAAATCAAAAATTTAAAGATTCTTTAAAACAAGAGTATTGTAGGGAACATCAGATTCCTTTAATTACTTTTAAATATAACGAAACAGTCAACGAAAGTAATTTATTATCGAAAGTTAAGGAGGCGAAAGAATGTATAAAAAAGAATTAATGTTAATTCCTCTTGAGTGCTCTCCATGCCCACCAAAGAACAGCGAAATCCAAATAAGATGCTTTACGTGCAAAAAAAGAGACGTATGTGGGATAAAAATTGATTACCTCAAGACCGCAACTCTTATTCAAAATGTATTAGGCTATCCGGCAGACCCGTTAGAATTGGTTAGAATTAAGGGCTTTATTGGAACAGTAGTAGAGAATCCAGATTCCTATTTTCCAAAAGAAATTACTGCCAATAAAGATAAAAAAGGTAAATTTTTTGGGGCGAAATATGAAAGTGAAACAGTAGTAAACTTCATTTATAAATTTGATTGCTATTTTGTTTTATATAAAGCCACTTATAATTCAGAAACAAAAGAATTTGATATTCCAGCTGGAAAAGAAATTTATTATGGTGTTGATTTTGCTATTGAAAAAGAAAATTTAGATGATTTACAATTGGGTTTACTAACTCTAAAAGAAGACATCGAAAATAAAGAATGCCCTTGTAGTAAAGATAAAGACGTTATCAATGTATCTGCTTTTAATGCCGCCCTTAACTGTGATTTTTATGAATGGGAAAAGGGGCTAACTTACGAAGAAGGCATGAGAAGAATTGTTATGAAATATCCAGATGGTATTCCTATTGACAAATGTGGTACTTTATATCATCTAGCAACCTATCATATCGAACCAAATAAAGTTCCTTGTTATCATCCTGAAAATGGGAAAGTAGCTTTCATGCCAATGCCTTATCCAGTATATATTCCTGAAAAACCTTGTGATTGTCAAAGAAATAAAACTCGATGTGAGTTAAATGAAGACTTCTAAAGGAGAGCAAAAAGTAGCTAATCTTTTAAAGAAAAATGATATTCCTTTTAGAACAGAAGTTATGTTTAAAGGATTAGTGGGAAAGAAGCATATTCAATTAAGGTATGATGTCGCTATTTTTAAAAATAATAAGGTATTTATGCTCATAGAAGTAGATGGGCGGCAACACTATGAATATATTAAATACTTTCATAAAAATTATAGCGATTTTCTTAGGTCACAAGAAAGAGATAGAGTAAAAAATAAATTTGCTTTAATTAATAATATACCTCTTATTAGGATACCTTACTGGGATTTAGATACTCTTACTTTTGAAAAAATTTTTAATACGTCAGAGTATAGAGTTAAATCCAAATATCACTTAGATTATCTAAGAAATGGAAGGTGTTAAGATAATGAGTGTAATAACAGTTTTACTATCTATTAGTGGCATTTGTGGTGCTATTATGACAATTGCTGGATTTATTACTTTTGTATTAAAAAAACCAAAAGAAATGATTAAGAATATTGCCGCTGAAGCTCAGAAGAAAGAAAACAAAGAAATTAAGGAACTTTTGGAATCCATAAATGAAAAAATTGATTCAAATAAAGAAGGAACATTAGCCTGTTTGCGGCATGAAATAACAGAACTTTATTATAAATGTAGTTCTAAACAAGCTATTTCTTTAAATACAAAAAAAGATTTAATTAGTCTTTACGAAGCTTACATTGCTCTTGGCGGTAATTCTTATATTAAAGAACTTTGGAAAGAATTAGAAGATATACCTATTGAAAAAATTGAAGGATAAATTAAAAAGAGAGTTGAGATTTTCTTGACTCTCTTTATATTTTTTGCTATAATTATTGATATAAGGAGGTGGTCTTATGGTAGTAATTAAAAATAATAAAGAAATGCCATATGACAGTAATAAAATTAGAAGAGCAATCATTCAAGCGGCTAATCAAATTAAGTTGCCGAATTTTGATTTTATTGATTCTTTAACTAATGAAATTACAACTAAAGTAGTGATGAAAGGGAAGAATGCCGTATCTAATAGTGAAATAGAAAATATTGTTATGAGTGTTCTCTATGATAAAGCTCCTGATATAGCAAGACAGTATTCGGATTATAAAATTAATAAAGAAAGAGCAAAAAAAAATCCTACGGAAATTGAAAAAGTTCTTTATGTAAATGATGATATTAAATATGAAAATGGGAATAAAAATCCTAATTTAGTTCATATTAAAAATGCTTATTTAGCAGAAATACCAAGTAAAGAAATGCTTAAAAAGCTATTACCAAAAGATTGTTGGGATGCTCATGAACGCTCTATTGTATATTTTAACGATAGTGCATACAGTGCAAGAAACCTCTTAAATTGTTGCCTTTGGAACTTGGAAAATATGTTTAAAGGATGTGCTATTAATTCTACTTATATTGAAACGCCAAAAAGCTTTAGAACAGCTTGTACGGTAGCAAGTCAGGCATTAACAATGGCCACAAGTTCTCAATTTGGTGGAATTACTATTAATCTTCTTCATTTAGCAAAATTTGTTGATGTAAGCCGAAAAAAGATTGAAGCAGAAGTTGAAGAAGAAATTCATCTTATGTTAGATAATTTTTATAACAATGAAAAATCTAATTTTGATTTCGAAAAAGTAAAAACAGAAATGGTTAATAAAAGACTGCAAAAAGAAATTGAAGATGGAATGCAAACATTTTTATATCAAACTAATACTTTATGCTCAGGAACTGGACAGGCAGCGTTTTTAAGTGTAGGCTGTTGGTTAAGTGAAGACCCAAAATATTCTAATGACCTTATTATGGTTTATAAAGAATTAATTAAGCAAAGATTAAAAGGAATGCGACAAGAAGATGGAACTTATGCTAATCCTAATTTTCCTAAAATTTTATATGTTTTAGATAAGGATACTATGAAAGGTGGAAAATATTATGAAATTACTAAGTTGAGTGCTAAATGTTCAGCTCAAAGATTAGTGCCAGACTATTTAGGACTGAAAAAACATTTAAAATTAAAAGGTGTTTTAACATTCCCAATGGGGTGCAGAAGTTTATTAAATTCTTATCAAGATGATAATGGCAATTATATTACATGGGGAAGAGCGAACATGGGTATGATGTAAATGCTCCTTTATTCAGTGATGAATAAAAGAAAATTATATGAACCTATAAATATAGGGTGTGTAATTAACGAATAAGTAATAGTAGGAAATGACTATGAATAATTATGCTAACTGGGGAAACTTTTGTTATCCAGTGCCGTGAGGTCAATCGACTATCGAAAATGAAGTAGAGTATTCTGAAAGTGGAATTCTTTCAGAAGAAGTGTATAATTACTTACTATCAATAAGTAAAAGATATAGTCAGACCACGAAGTAAAGTGGTTGGTTCAAACATTAAATCTCCCATATATTGCTATGGAAAATAATAAGGAACATTCTGAAGAAATTCTTTTTAAAAATCTAGAACATTATTTAGAAATTGCTCAAAGAGATATGCTGTGGAGAGCTAATCATATTGCTAAAATTAAAGCAAAAGATAATCCGCTTGCTTTAGTGTATGGTGGTTATTTAAGATTAAAGCCTGAAGATACATTAGAAAAATATGTTTATTCAGGTTATTTTACAATTTCTTTAGGATATGCCGGATTAAGAGAAGCTGTATATTACATTACAGGTGAAGACCAATTCCATAAAAAGGGAAATAAATTAGCTCATAAAATTTTAGATTTCTTGAACGAAAAAAATGACGAATTAAGAGAAAAGACAGGTATTACGGCAGGACTATACGGGACTCCAATGGAAACTGGCGTTGAAAAATTTGCTAAAGCTTGTATTAGAGATTTTGGTCAAATAGGAGATGGAACACAAAATTTATATATTACCAACTCTTATCATCATCATGTCTTTGATAAAGTAGATGCTTTTACAAAACTAATTGATGAAGCACAATTTAGTGATAAGACCTCTTCAGGGTCGATAAGTTACGTTGAGATACCTAATTTATCTAATAATATTGACGCAATGCTCGAAATTATTGAATGTATCGGCGAAAACTGTTTATATGGTGAGGCAAACAGCGAAGTCTCTCATTGCAAAACTTGTGGTTTTAGTAGACACGATTTTAAAAAAGTATTAATTGATAACAGAGTTTTTTGGAAATGCCCTAAATGTGGAGAAACAGACCCAAATAAGGTATTAACTTCTTATCGGATTTGTGGATACATTAGTAATTACACGCCAAATAAGGGGCGTTCACAAGATATATACAATAGAGTAAAACATTTAAATTAATATTTTACAAAGAAAAGGAGGAATTAAAATAATGTTTCTCAATGTAATTATTATAATAGAAATGATAGTCTTTTTATTGGCTTTATTGTATGAATTATGCACTACATCAACAATTGTAAACAATGAAGAGGATGAATAAAACAACATTGGTATTTATCCTTTAAAATTTCATCTAATATCTAAACTCGAAGAGAAATCTCTATTTGATTTCTCTTCTTTTTTATGCTATACTAATTATAGAAAAATAAGAAAGGAGGATAACAACAACAAATAATTTTAAAAAGGAGTTAATTATGGAAAATAGAGTTAAAAGAACAAAGAAGAACGTAATTAAAAATTTAGTAAAAGAGAACCAAAGAATTCATGATTATGACAGTCCTTTTGGTGTGAGGTTTTGGAACAAAATTCTAAAAGATTCCAAAGCTTTTTCCAGAAACAATAAAGTTTTTGACAGAAATATTCCTACTGTAATTGAACGTGCTTATGATAGATATAGAAAAGCACTAAAAACAGAAACTGATTCTTTAAAAAGATATGAGTTAGAGCAATTTCTTTTTCAACTTGAATATTTTATGACAGAAAAATGGCGAACATTATTTAATGATGATGCTAGACTAAAAGAGGGAAAAGAAAAAGTTATTTGGAAAAATAGATGTCCAGTAGAACTAAAAGAATATTATACACAAAGAAAAATTCAAAGAAGAAAGGAACACGAACTTAAAAATGCTAATTCTATTACAAATTCAGAGAAAAGAAAAAGTTGAATATCATATTCATAGTTTTATTTATCCAAAATTATCAAGAAAGGATATTAAAGAATATTATGAAAGCTATTTAGGAAAATTAAATGAAATTCCTTGTAGTTTTTATTTATTGTATCCTAATGAAATTAAAGAAGTAGAAAATGGTGAAATTCTTGATATTGAAAGTAGTATAAGATATAATTTTTATAAAGAGAATTTTAAACCATGGATTGATTTACCGAATAGAAGAGTTTATGTAGAGGTGTTTTAATGGTTTATGTAGGTGGTAAAAAGAAATTGGCGAAATATATTTGCCCGATTCTACAGAAAGAGCTGGATACTGGAAAATATTCAGCTTATGTAGAACCATTTGGGGGGGCGGCAATATAATGGAAAATATTAATTTTCCAATCAGATATTTTTATGATATTAATAAATATTTAATTGCCTTTTATAAAGCTTTACAAAATGGCTGGGAAATGCCGCGACCTAATAGTTTTGGGGCAGAACATTATAATGAGGTTAAGAATTCTTTTAAATTAAAAGATGAGAAGTATCCTGATTATTATTATGGCTATATGATGTTCGTACCTAGTTATAACGGAAAAATGTGGGGTTCTTATGCCAAAGATGGTTCACGGTTATATCAGAAAGAGCATTATTTGTCAGCTAAAGAATGCTTTTCAAAAATTAAAAATTGTATTTTTGAAGCTAAATCTTATGATGAATTAAAACTTAATAATTGTTTAATATATTGTGATATTCCATATCGAGAAAGTAAAAAACAATATTATGATATTCATTTTAATTATAGAAATTTTTATAACTGGGTAAGAACCAATTCTAAAAATAATAAAATTTTTATTAGCGAAATGACAATGCCTAATGATTTTAAAATTATTTGGGAAAAAGAATGTAATAGAACTTTAAGTCATCAAAAGAAATTTTCTATTACTGAAAAATTATACACAATCTAAAGGTGTGATACTAATGAATTATAATGAAATTATAAATTTTGATACAGGCAATTGTCATGGCATTTCTGTAACTTTGTTTGTTAGCGGATGTCATTTACATTGTCCTGAATGTCATAATAAACAAACATGGGATTTTGACAGCGGAAAACTATTTACAAATGATACTATCGAGGAGATTTTAGATAAACTAATGTCTCCTCATATTTCTTATTTTGTATTATCTGGCGGTAATCCAGTTGAAAAAGAAAATATTGAGGTTGTTTTAAAATTGTGTCACCGAGTCAAAGAATTAAATAAAAAAATTATTTGCTATAGTGGTTATACAATGGAAGAACTAAAAGAATTATACCCAAAAGATAAATTATCTTACTTTAACTATATTATTGATGGGAGATTTGATAAAACTAAAGTCTTAAAAGGATTAGATTTAAGGGGTTCTTATAATCAACAATGCTATGAAAATAAAGACACTTATTTTTTAAATATTTCTCAAGAATATTTTAAAGAAACTTATCCAAATGATACCGAACAATATCATAACAAAATTTTCTTGTAAGAGGTGATATTTTGGCGGCGATTTATAACAATTTTTCAGAAGATGAAATAAAAAAGATATTTAGAGCTTCCAGAACCAAAACAGAGTTCTTGAAAAAATTGGGTTATCAGCATTTTTCTAATAAAATGTATAACACTATTGTAAAAAAATATAACTTATCTAAAAAGCTATACTATAATGTCCAAGATTTTATGGATAAGCATGGTGGTGTTTTTACTTGTCATGATTGTAGATTTTGTGGACAGTGCTTGCCTGAAGGATATAAAATAAATCTAGAAAAATATGGTTTAGGAACATCAGAATGGGCAACTTATATTCAAGCTGTTTGTAAAGAGTTTTATCCAAAAGAACATGAGATTGCTTTACTAAAAGATTTTCCGGATATTAGTAGTCGCAATTTATTAAGACCTATAACTACACCTATTTATTTATACAATAAAGACAAAAAATGGAAAATTGATAATGAAGAATTCTTTTTAGAACATAAGAATATTATGCTATGTGAAGATAATTTAAAGAATTTTTTAAATATTTATGGTAAAGAAATTATTGAAAAAGAAGAGGAAAAGTAATATAATAATATTATAGAGAAGTGAAGGAGGTATGTTAATGAAACAGATTTATGATGCTAATTCTATTGAAAGTCTGTCTTTTAAAGACGGTGTTAGAACAAGAATTTCAATGTATTTAGGGACTCCTGATACAGAAGGAATTTATCAAGCACTTAAAGAAGTAATTAACAATTCTACAGATGAAGCTTTAATGGGTTTTGGCAATAGAATTGAAATTACAGTTGATGAAAAACAGAATTTTGTAAGTGTTAAGGATGAAGGAAGAGGAATTCCGTTTCAAGTAAAAGAGGATGGCACGAATGTTTTAGTTGATATTTTTACTAAAGCCCATACGGGAGGAAAGTTTAATAACAAAGCATATACAACTTCAAGTGGATTAAACGGTATTGGAATCAAAGCAACCTGCCTATCTTCTGAATTGTTTGAAGCCCAATCGGTTAGAGATGGAAAAGTTGCGTCAGTATTCTTTAAAAAAGGAATTCTACAAAATTATAGAGAAGTAGATAACAAGTGTAATTTACCAAATGGAACTTATATCCGTTTTAAACCTGATAGAGAAGTATTCGTTGGTATGACAGATGGTTTTACTTTTAGTAGAATCTGTTCTGAAATCGAAAATATTTCTTATCTTAATAAAGGGATTCATTTTATTGTCAAAAATGATAATTCTAAAGAAGAAAGAGAATTCTATTCTAAAAATGGAATTGCTGATTTTATTAAAAGTAAAATGGTAAAACCACTGATGAAAGAACCAATTATTTGCTCTGCGAAAGATGAGACAGATGAATTGGAGGTGGCTTTTATTTGGACTGGTGGTCATGAACAGTCTTATGTCTTTGTAAATGGCTTATTCTGTGAAATGGGCGGTAGTCCAATTACAGGAGCAAAAACAGCAATTTCCAGTTCTGTAAAAAAATTAAGTGGAAAGGCTTTTGAACCCGATTTAATTAGAAGAGGATTAGTCTATGCTATTAATTGTAAAGTAAGTGAACCACAATTTGCCAATCAGACTAAAAATTCCATTGGTAATAAGAATTTAAGGACGTTAGCTTCACAAGCGTTTAAAGAAGGATTACAAAAATTCAGTCATACTAACGAATTTAATATTATTATTGATATTTTAAATAGAATGCAAAAAGCTGAAAATGCCGCCGATAAAGCAAGAGAAGCAGTATTAAATCATAATCAAGAAATGGATAAATTAAGAAAAAGTAAATTAGCTTTTATCGAGAAGTTAAAAGATTCAGAAGAACTAGGAGAAAATTCTATTCTTCTGTGTGTCGAGGGTGGTTGAGTCGCCCTTACTTATTTTGTCATTTGTCAATGAGGTTATTTTATTAAATAGCTAACGAGGGTAAAATCTCGTGGGAAAAATCAATCTTTATAAGTGATATTATATTTTAAGGGAAAAGGAGGTGAAAAAAACGATTCAGGGAATTTATATAATTAAAAATAAAGTCAATGACAAAGTTTATGTCGGACAAAGTGTAGATATTAACCGCCGCTGGTATCAACATTGCTATTCAGCAGAAAATGAATCAGCCAATGACCATAATTCAAAATTACACTATGCTATGAAAAAACTTGGAAAAAGCAATTTTTATTATGAGATATTAGAGGTTGTAAAACCAAAAGAGCTACTAAATGATAGAGAAATATATTGGATAGATTATTACAATTCTTTCAAAAATGGCTATAACGGTTCTATTGGTGGTGACTTGTATGGGAAATGCTCAGAAGGCTCTTCAAATGGCAGAGCAAAATTAGTAGAAGAAGACGTAATAAATATCCGAAGATTATATAATCAACATACCCCTTTTAGAGAAGTTTATAATTTATATAAAAGCAGAATCGGCAAAAGAGGATTCCAACACATATGGTATTATGAAAATTGGAAAAATATTTTACCAGAATATAATACTGATGAAAATAAAAAATGGCATAGCACAAAAGCAAAAGCAAACTCTTATGAAATAGCGGTGAATAATAAAAGAGCTTTTACTGATGAAGAAGTGCGAGAAATAAGAAGTAGATATGATAATGGAGAAAGTGTTCAACATATATGGAAAAGCTCTTATCCAATGCACGCAAAATCTATTGTGTATAATGTTGTTAAAAGGATAACTTATAAAGATATTGATTAACCTGTATCGACTATCCTCTTTGTCGAGGAGTAAGGCTATTATTGACACATAGCTTGAAACGGTAAGTAGTGAATTACTAAAGAAATAGTCAGCATTTTTATGCGAACTCTGCAGCGTCTATGGTGGCAAAAGCCAGAAAAGTAGATAAATTTGGTTTATTATCATTAAAAGGAAAGATTATTAATTGCCTTTCCAATACAGAAGAAAAATACTTAGCAAACGAAGAAATTAAACTTTTACTTTATGCTATGGGAATTGATATAAATAATTATAACCCCAAGAAGTTAAGATATGGTAAAATTGGAATCTGCGTTGATGGGGATGAATAAATCTTGTCCTAAAATGTTTAAAACGGTATCAGAAAAATAAGACTGCTTAATGAAACCAAAAGAGATATTAAGCAATAAAAAAGACGAATAATCTGACTAAGAGACCCTAAACCCTTATTGGGTGAGTTCAAGGGAATACCGTGAAAAAATAGATTAATCCGTTTCTTATTATATGGAGGTCATTTATATAATAGGAATATATAAAATTACGAATATTATAAGAAATGGATTAATTTGTAATTTGTATCGACTATCTTCGTGAAGAAGAGTAGCTATATAAAAATAGCGAAAAAGCATTCTTTTTAAAGTAAAATATAGTCAGTCTTAATATGAAAGTATTAAGGTATCACGTTAGATGGCAGCCACATCTCATTATTATTAATGGCGGCAATTTATAAACTTTGCCCACAATTCTTAAAAGAAAATCGACTTTGTTGGCTTAGAGCACCTTTATTTATTGAAACAAAGAATAATAAACGATATTATTATTATTCAGAAAGAGAAAAACAAGAAAAATATCGTGGTGGTACAATTATTTCAGCAAAAGGCTTGGGTTCTATGAGTGCAGATGAAATGGAAGAAGCAATGTTTACAGAAGAGAATCAAAAATTAGATGTATTAGAATACGAACCAGAAGTAGACAAATTGTTAGAGGATTTAATGGGAGAAGATGTTCTGCCTAGAAAAGAATTTATCTTTGAAAATATTGATTTTAGTAAGTATATGGAATATTAAGGTGGTGTTCTAATTGAAATTAGTAAATACAATTAAAGAAGCTTTTTCTGGATATGCCGCAATGACTATTCAACAAAGAGCTATTACTGATGTTAGAGATAATATTAAACCTTCTGCTCGAATGTGCTTTTTTGCTCAAAAGGAAGCTAAAATTGACAGTTCGCATACTATCCAGCCTTCACCTGCGTCTGTTGGCGAATGTATTAAAAACTATTATCTACATGGCGATTCTAGTTGTTATAAACTTTTAGCAAGATATGGTAAAGAGTATGTCATGCGTTATCCTTTAGAAGATTTTCATGGTTCTACTGGCTCTTTATTGTCTGCCAATTCAGAAGCAGCGAGTAGATATACCAAAATGCGTTTAAATAAATTGGGTGATAAACTTTTTAATTCTTTGGAAAAAGAAACGATTGATATTTGGTTTGATAATTTTTCCAATACTAAGAAATTTCCATCAGTCTTACCATCATTGGGATTTTATAACATTGTAAATGGTTCAACTGGAATCTCTACAGGAATTTCTTCTTCGATTCCACAGTTTAATTTAAAAGAAACAAATGAAGCTATGATTAAACTATTGTATAATCCTGATATTCCCTTTGATGAGATTTATTGTCCACCGGATTTTATTAGTGGTGGTGTAATTTTAAATGAAAAAGAAGTAAAAGAATCTTTAAGACATGGTAGTGGGAAGTCTTGTTGTATTAGAAGCGTAATTGATTATGATGAAGCGGAACGAATTTTAATTGTAAGAGAAATTCCTTTTGGTGTTTTTACTAATACAATTTGTGGAGAAATTAAAGAATTAATTGATAATGGCGAATTAGTTGGAATTGATAAGGTGCTAGACTTAACAAAAGTTTCTCCTAATATCAAAATTTATTTATCCAAAAGTGCCAACTATCAGAGAGTATTGAAAACTTTATATAAGAAGACATCTTTACAGTCTTACTATGGAATTAATATGGTTATGCTTGATGGTGGTACAAAACCAAAAGTATTTGGTTGGAAAAAAGCCCTACAAGCTCATTTAGAGCATGAAATTTCTGTAAGAACAAAAGCACATCAGTTTGATTTAAAAGCTATTAATAAAAGATTAAATATTATTGCTGGACTCTTAATAGCTATTGTTAATATTAACGAAGTAGTTAGTTTAATTCGAGAATCGAATGATAAAGGTGAAGCTAAAGTAAAATTAATTGAAAGATTTGGGTACGATGAAGAACAAGTGGAAGCAATTCTTAAAATGACCTTATCAAGGCTTATTCATTTAGAAATTCAATCTTTTAATGATGAAAAAGAAAAATTATTAAAAGAACAAGAATATCATAATAATGTTTTAAGCAATAAAAAATTACTTTATAAAGAAATCGAAGACGATTTAAGAGAAGTCGCTAAAGTTTACGGCGATGAACGCCGAACAAAAGTGATTAACTTGGATTTTACTTCTGATGATGAGGATGCTGAACCTATTGAACAAAAAGAACTATTAATCAATTATACTAACATGGGCAATTTTTATACAATGGAATCTTCTACTTTAATTACTCAAAGACGAGGAGCAAAAGGAAAAAAATTAAAAATGAAGTCGGATGAAGTGTCTATCTTTTCACTTACAGATTCTAATTATAGTAATATTCTAGTTTTTACAAATAAGGGGAAAATGTATCAAATTCCAGCCAGTGAGATTCCGATTGGTCGTGCTCATTACTCACAACTTTTGGACTTAGCTGATGATGAAATTATTACTACCATTATTTCTACAGAAAAAAAGAATGCTTATAAATATTTGCTTTTTATCACAAAGAATGGTATGATTAAGAAGTCAGAGAGCAAGTTATATAATAGCTGTTCTAAAAGAGGTCTGGCTGCAATAAAACTAAAAGAAGGAGATGAAGTATTAAATGTTTGTTTGATTAATGACGAAAAAATTGGAATTTTAACAAAGAAAAATAACTTTTTAATTACCGATTCAGATAGTATTGAAGCTATTGGGCGACAATCTACTGGAGTAAAAGGAATTAAATTACAATCAAATGATTATGTAATTGATGCGAAAGCAATTCCAAATAGCTCTACAAATTTAGTTGCCGCCACACATAATGGGTTAATTAAAAAGACATTGTTATCTGAATATCATACGCAAGGTAGAGCAACTATGGGGAATAAGATTTCAAAAGTAAAAGACAATGATTATGTTATCAAATTCTTGACTACTGATAAAAATTGTGATATAATTATTATAGGAAATGAGGGAACGGTAAGAATTAATACAAAAGAAATTTCTCTTGTTTCCAAAAGTGCTTTAGGTGTAAAAGGAACAAATCAAGAAATTACGAATTTGCTTAAAGTAAAAAGTTGATTTCAAATAAAAATTATGTTATACTAATTATAGTAAATTAAATAGCACACCAGCTATTTAAGATATAAAAATTATTATTATTTTAAAGGAGAGATGTTTTTATGGCAAGTATTAATACAATTAAGGTTCTAGATTTTCTAAAGAGTAATGGTGCTGGTGCTAAGTTTACTGCCAAGCAGGTTCAGCAAGCTCTTGGTGTTGAAAAGGTTCAGCAGATTACAGGTGCTGTTTTAACAATTGAACGTAAGGGCAAGAAGGCAGGCGTAGATTATATTGAAAGATTCTCTATGCCAACAGAAATTCAGAATCCAGATGGAACTACAACCGTTAAGGATGTAAAGTATTTTACTCTAACAGAAGCAGGCATGAATTTAACAATTGAATAATATAAGGGGAGTTTAATCTCCCCACTTATTCTTAAAACTTACTACTATTATTTTTTTGGAGGATATTAAATGTTAAATATTAAGGAAGACAAGAGTTATAATAATTTTGTGATTACAGGAACGCTATCTACGATTGATATTAAGGAAGGACGTAGTAAGTCAACAGAAGCACATCCACAAGGACGTGATTATGTTCGAGTAAATGCTATGGTTCGTTTAGACCAAGAAATTAATGGAGTGTTAACTCCGTGTGAAATTCCAATTGAATTATATGCCAATAAGGACTATTCTAAGGGTGATGTTAATCCTATTTACACTAACGGTCAGAAATTTAAAGATTTTATTTCTTTATCTGCCGCAGGAGATAAGCCAGAAAGAGCAACCAGAATTTCTATTGGTGCTGATGGCAAAAAGGGCGGCACAATTAACGAAAATGTTTATATTCCAGCTGGAGCAGATAAGGAAATGAGTATTACAAAGTTCAGAATGTTGGGGGCAAAGGAAGCTGCGTCAAAGGATGTTGATTGTGCTACTTTTAATCTTGATAATGTTGTAATTGGTTCTGTTAAGGAAGAAGTTAATCGAGATGGTGAAAATACAGGACGGTTAAAGGTTAAGGTTATTCTTGTAGGTTATCAAGGTCGAGTGGATGTTGTAGAATTTATTGCAGAAAGCGAAAATTCTCAGGCATATGATTTTATTTCTGAAAATTGGAACAAGGGTGATACAGTAAATATGACCGGCAGAATTAAGTATTCTGTAAAGGACGAAGTAAAGAAAATTGAACAAGCATTTGGTGAACCAGTAGTAGAACACCATACAGTAAATGTAAAAGAGCTTATTATTACTGGCGGCTCAATGCCAAATGACGAAGCTCAAAGTTATGATATGGGCGATATTCAGCAAGCTTTAGCTGAAAGACAAGCAAGAATTGAACAAGCCAAGCAAAAGGCGAATAGTGCGAATAAGCAAAAGACATCAAATGTAATGGGTAGTGAATTTGATTTCTAAGTTAATAGGGGATTAAGTTCCCCTATTTTTATATCTATTTTACTTTTTGGAGGAATTAATATTTATGGCTTTAAATTTGTTTGAACTTGAACCACAAAAAATTAGTAGAAATTTAAAAGGAAAAATTAGTCTTTTTTACGGTTCGCCTAAAAACTGGGCACTACTTTAAAAATATAAAGTAGTAAAACGAAGTAAAAACGGGAAGGCTGAGATGCTAATCCGAACGGAAGTATTTATTAAAAGTAAATACACGTGCAACGCATAGAGAAAATAACTTTAGAGGTTAAAATGACAATAATTGAACAAAAAATAGTAAATGATTATCAGTATAAGAATTATTCTATAAAAAAAATATCTATGAAGTATCATCTAGGGCAAGGGGAGATAAGAACAATTTTAAAAAATAACGGTATTTATGTTCGCTCTCTTATTGAAGATAAAATAGTTAAGAATAATTCAAACTATAGACTTGAAGAAATAGAAAAAATAGTGATAGATAATTATTTAAATAAAAAATATGGATTATTAAAGTCGGGTAAACAATTTGGTTTATCTACAACTGTTGTGAAAAAAATCCTTAAAAAATATAAGATTTCAATTAGAGACTATAATACTTCTAAAGAGTAAAACTCCACGAGACTTCGGCACTGAATAGTGTGAAAGGTATGCTGAACTATTGTGAAATGAAGCAGTAGAAGTATAGAATAAAAAGTCTATACGATAACAAAATTGGGTGTAGGGAAGACTACTTTAGCATCAAACTTCCCTAAGTCATTAATTCTTAGTTTTGAACCCGGTAGCAATGGATTACATAACAAGTTCGTTGCTCCTGTTAAGAGTTGGAGTGATTATAAGGATTTTGTAAAACAATTGAAGAGAACTGACCCAAAAACTAAAAAACCAATTCTATTAGATAAATATGAAATTTTAGTAATTGATACAGTAGATGAAGCATATAAGCTTTGTGAAAAGTATGTATGTAATGAACATGACGCTGAAACAATTAAAGATGTCGGCGGCTATGGTTCTGGTTATAAAATTTTAGACTCTGAGTTCATGGATTCTTTTAGAGAATTAGTTTACTATGGTTATGGTCTACTCTTTATCTCTCATGAGACAGAAAAGCCAAAGATAAATGATTTAGGGCAAGAATATACTCAAATTGTTCCGGCTCTATCGAATAGACCGTTTCTATTAATTGATAAATTCGTAGATATTATTGGCTATATTCGAGAAATCCCGGAAAAGAAGAATGACCAGATTACACACGAACGTTATATCTTCCTAAGAGGAGATGAAAGATTTTTAACAAAGTGTCGATTTAGACATATTGTTCCAAGAGTTAAATTGGATTATAATGAGTTTGTAAATGCGATTTATGATGCTATTGATAAAACAGCCGCAGAAAGCGGTGATGAAGCAACTGACGAAGAAAACATTTATTTTAGTAAAACCTTTGATGAGTTAATGGAAGAAGCAAAAAGCATTTGGATTAAGGCAACAGTAGACCAAAAAGAAGCAATTATGACTATTTTAGAAAAGAATTTTGGAAAAACAATTAAATTTTCTGAAATTACAGCAGAACAAAAGACCGAATTAGAAGACTCTCTTAGAGAAATTAAAGATAGTCTAAACCTTGACTAATTCTTTGGGGAGATAGCAATTATCTCCCCTTTTATTTTACTTATTTATAGGAGTGGCGGCGATTGAAAAAAATTATTGATACAAATGTTCTATTAGATTATCCGCAAATTGTAGAAAAAGAAGATGATAATTTAATTGCTTTATCGGTCTTGAAGGAATTAGACGGATTAAAAAAGCATTTAAACAAAGAAGTTGCTGAAAAAGCACGGCGAGCGGCGGTATATATTTCAAGAAATTTAGATAAATTAAAATGGGATTCAACTTATCGAGATAAAGTTGTAGATGAACAGCTTTTAGATATTACAAAAGAAAATGACGGCGTTCTCATTACAAACGATGTGTATCTTAAAGTTCAAGCTATTATTAAAGGCATTAAAACTGAAGGATATGGAGACAAAGATGAGTATAGTGGTGTAGCTTATTGGTCTCCGGATTTAGATAGTAATTTATATTCTAAAGAACTGGAAAACGTCTATGAAAAAGGAGTTGTGCCAGAAGGTCTAAAGCTTAGTTATAATCAATTTTTAATTGTTAAGAATAAGTATGAAAAAGAGATTGACAAATATGGCATTGAAGATTATAAGGATATTGCCGCCTTTCGTTATGATGGCTTTAGACTTAATTTAGTTAAAGATACTTACGCTATTCATAATAAGTATATTGATACTCTAAGAGCCAGAAATACTGAACAGCAATGCTTACTCGCTGCTTTATCTGATAGAGATAATAAGATTGTTTATGCTGGAGGTTGTGCAGGGTCGGGTTATTAATTAGCTCCCTTATATAGTAATATATATTGAATAATGTGGTTAATTGCTGGGATACCTAAATTAATATTAATATGGCAATCAGCAGCTAAACCGTTTAGCCAACGGGAAGTTCAACGACTATTCCTTATGGAAGTAGATTTTTAAATTCGAAAAGCCACACTTCATTCCAATGAAGAAGATATAGTCTACTCCGATAAAAAGTGTTAAAGTATCCTGAAAAGGACGGTATAAAGGAAGAGCTTCATCTTAACAAATTTTGCTTTACAAGAATTAGAAAGAGGGAAAATTTCAAAAATTATTTATGTTCCAAACAATGCTTATACAAAAGACTCTTTGGAAGTAGGCACATTGCCGGGTGATTTACTCCCCAAAATCAGTGGTCAAATTGGCCCGTTAATTGATTTAATTGGAATTGACAGAGTTCAAAACATGATTGAACTAGAAGAATTAGAAGTCGTTCCTATTGCTTCTATTAGAGGACGTAGTTTTTCAAATGCTATTGTTATTATCAATGAAGCACAAAACTTAACTGAATATCACATTAAGCTTTTGATTTCTCGTTGCGGTGAAAATAGCAGAATCTTTTTTGATGGCGATTTAAAACAAACGGATAGTTTAATTTTTAAAGATAAGAGTGGATTAAAGTTGTTATTGAAACTAAGAGAATCTCCAATTTATTCTAAAATTTTTGCTGCGGTAAAGCTAAGAAGAATTGAACGTAGTTTAGTTGCTCAGGCGGCAGAATATTTGGATGAAATTTAAAGTCAACAACTTGATTTAAAAAAAATATTATGATATAATAAATATACTGAATTCTTTAAAACATTTCTTCTATAAAAGCAACTTATAAATATACCGAACACACGGTATATAAAAATCTGTATAATTTTTATACAGTATATAATTCATAGAAGAAACATACAAAAGAAATAAGTAGGTAAACATTTTTTATTGGTGATACAATTGTAGGATATTATCAATAGAAATCTATGGAGGTCAGTATACTGTTTGAGGATGACCGTTTAAATGATTATGAGGGACTGTTGGGATAATAGGCTCTTTTAATCCATGTCCTCAGTGGTTTTGTAAGCCTATCAGAAAAAATTACACGTCAATGTTTTGTGTTTACGTTAAACATTACCGTCAAAAAGGAATCTTAATCCTTTACTGAACGCATCAGTAAAAAAGTAGGGAGAGGGCTTAGTTTGAGAAACCGGTTGTCGAAAGGAGGAAGTATCGACCACACTTGTAATTCATTATTGTTTTCCGGTTTCAAAATTTTCTTTGAATTACTTATAGTGTGAATAGGCGAACCTCATTCAAGACTCACGGAGAAATGAATGACTAATAGCGTTAAAAGAGGATGAGAACATTAAAGTTCTTGTCCTCTTTTAATTTTACCTATTAGATGGGCAAACTCTATTCAGACTACAAAGAAATGGATGCCTTATATTGAAATAGTTAATAAAATATGTTATAATAAATATAGAAAAAGAAAAGAGAGGTCGGTTGGTGATATGAAAAGTAAAATTACGCCGGAAATTGTAGAGCAAATTAATGAACTTTTAAAAGAAAAAACACAAAAAGAAGTAGCAGAAATTTTGAAGCTAAGCCCGGCAACTGTAAGCAAATACTCAAACAAGAAGAAAGTTAGAAAAGAAATAACCCCCGAATTGATTAATGAAATAAATGAAAAATATAAAGAATATAGAAATCTGTCTCGTGTAGCAAAAGAACTAAACATTTCATATGCTACTGCCGGAAAATATTTATCAGAAGAAAATAAAGAATTAAAAAAGAAAAATTATGATGATAGAGATGCTTTGTTTTATTACATTATTAGACTTTTTGGAGTTAATTCAGAAGAAGAACCAGTAAGCACTCATAATTTAACATTAATGAATCGTATGTTAAATCAAGGAATTTCTTATAAAGCCCAACTTTTAACTTTGAAATATTTTTATGAAATTAAAAAAAATAGAGTAAAAGAAGAATATAAGACAATTGGTATTATTACTTATGTTCTAAAAGATTCTATAAATTATTATAAAGAAACGGCAGCGGAACAAAAGTTAATTGAAGAACAAATTAAAAAACAATTAGAAAAGGATAGAATTGAAATCCCTTACAACCCGTCTCAATTTTTGTATAAAAAAAGAAAGAAAAAGAAGCAAATTGATTTAGATTCTATCGAATAAAAGGAGAATTATTATGAGAAAGATTAGTGATGAAGAATTAAGAAAAGTTTTAAATTTACATGAAAAATGGCTTAGAGGAGGAAAAGACGGTGTTCGTGCAGATTTAAGCTGGACAAATTTGAGCGACATGGATTTATCTCATGTTAATTTAATTGATGCTAATTTAGACTTTTCTGTATTAGAAAATTCTGATTTGAGTTATTCGGATTTTAGTGGAGTAAATTTCTTCTGTGCGAATTTAAAAAATGCAAATTTATCTTATGCTATTCTTAACAATGCGAATTTTTTAAATGCTTGTTTAGCTTATACCAATTTGAATGGAGCTTGTCTTGATGGCAGTATTTTAATTAATGCAGACCTTACTACCGTAAAGCATAGAGAAAAACAGAATCTTTTTCCTTTACAATGTCCTGAAAAGGGAAGTTTTATTGGTTATAAGAGTGCCATAACTGAAAGAAGAAGAATTGGTGTTGTAGAATTATTAATTCCAGAAAATGCAAAACGCTCATCGGGCACAAGTAGAAAATGTAGATGTAGTAAAGCTAAAGTTTTATCTATCACTTCTATTGATGGAGCTGTGAATTATAGTTTAGCTCATTCAGTATTTGATGAAAATTTTATTTACCGAGTTGGTGAAACAGTAGAAGTAAAAGATTTTGATGAAAATAGATGGGATGAATGCTCTACTGGAATTCATTTTTTTATTACTAGAGGTGAAGCGGCTAGTTATTATTGTTAATTATTTTGCTATTGTATCAATAATGTGGTATAATATTGTTATAGAAAAGGAGTGATACTTATTGATTCAAGTTGATAGACATACAGTAATTCAAATTTTAGGTTCACTAATGGCACAACCATCATTATTAAACGATACAGATAAATATTTATTAGAAAAAGATGATTTTCCACAAACAATGGATAAATACATTTTTTCAGCAATTTATAACTTATATACTCAAGGTGCAGAAGCTATTAGAACTGTTGATATTGTGAATTATTTAGATACCAATTCTAAAGCAAAAAACTTGATTGAAAAAGAAAATGGAATTAGTTTTTTACAAGATTGTGAAAATGAATGTGAACCAAAAAACTTTAGTTATTATTATAACAATTTAAAAAAGCTTAATTTGCTAAAAGATTTGCAAAGAACAGGAAAAGATGTTAGTAATATTTATTGTGAAGATGTCCTAAGTCCAGATTACAATAAAATTAATGACAAATTTGAAACAATGACTCCTAATGACATCATTAATCTTTTAAAAAGTGAAGTAGCAAATTATGAAAAGAAATTTGTATTAAACAATCAACTATCTGAAAGTCGAGCTTCTGACAATATTAGGGATTTGATTAAGGAGTTAAAAGAAGAACCAGAAGTTGGATGTCCATTACAAGGAGATATTTTTAATACTATTTGTCGTGGCGGCAGAAAAGGAAAAATGTATTTACGTTCGGCAGGAACTAGCGTGGGAAAGACAAGGCAAATGGTAGGAGATTGTTGCTGTATCGCTTACCCAATTCGATATGACATTAACAAAAAAGAATGGGTTTCAACGGGAAACTGCGAAAAAGTATTATATGTAATGACTGAACAAGACCCAGAAGAAATCAAAACAATGATTTTAGCTTATCTAACAGGTTATAATGAAGAAATATTTCTTTATGGGAATTATAGAGAAGAACATATGGAACGAATAAAAGTAGCAATTTCTATTATGGAAAAATATAAAGACAATGTTCTATTCGCACGAATACCTGACCCAAGTTCAAGTGTTATTAAAAATTTATTCAGGCGATATAATTTACAATATGGTGTAGAAAATTTCTTTTATGATTACATATTCTCAAGTCCAGCAATGTTAGAAGAATATCGAGATTTAAAATTGCCGGAACACGTTTGTTTAAGATTGTTTACAACAGCATTAAAAAATTTGGCAGTAGAATTAAATAGTTTTATCATGACTTCAACGCAAATTTCTGGAGATGATGACCCAAAGGGAGGATTCAGAGATTATAAGAAAGTCAGAGGCTCACGCTCGATAGCTGATTTGGTAGACGTAGGTTGTATCATGAGCCGACCAACAAGAGAAGAATTACAACCATATTCAGAATATATTTCTAGTTTTGGAGAACCAAATTTAGTAATTGATGTTTATAAAAATCGGCGTGGACGTTGGAATATGGTAAGAATTTTTTGTAAGAATGATTTGGGTATTTGCCGCCGGAAAGATTTATTTATAACAGATGCTCAAGGTCGTATTTTAACTGATTTTAATTTAGCAAATTATTCTGTTTTAAAAAACGGCGGCTTTAATGATGAATTAAATTTATATAACACTGGTGAGGTTAGTGATTCTTTATTAGAAAGCAGTTGTGCCATTGAACCAAAAGAAACTGAAAATTTAACTGCTGATGATATTAAAGAAGCTTTTGGAACTTTAGCTGAAAAAAAAGATTGGGATGATATGTTATGACATTAAAAGAATTAAATGAGCAACTAACACCCGAAAGAATAATTGAATTGGTTTATTCTTTGGGCGGCACAACTCATATTGAAAAAAAAGATTGTATCATTTTTCAAACTTTATGTCATAATGAGAATCCAGAAGAAGCAAGCCTAAAATTGTATTATTATAAAAATTCAAAACTTTTTACTTGTTACACACATTGCGGAGAATCCTTTGATATTTTTGGTCTTTTTGAAAGAAGATATAATTTATTAGGAATTCAATATGATTTTTATAAAGATATAGTTCTAAAAGTTGTTGATGATTTAAAAAAGAAAAACTATGTTGAATCTTTTGATTACAAAAGCTATGAAACAATTTATTCTGATTTTCATAAAAATCGACCGATTATCAATCTAAAAGAATATGATAGTGGAATTTTAAATTGTTTTATTAAATATTACACAAGTGAATGGTTAAACGATGGAATCTCAAAGGCGGCAATGGATAAATATAATATTCTTTATTCTGTTAGTCAAAATAAAATTATTATTCCGCATTATAGCATAGACGGTAAACTAATTGGGATAAGGGGGCGTTCATTAAATCCAGAAGACTTAAAAATAGGAAAATATATGCCTATTTCTGTTGGTGAAACAACCTATTCTCATCCATTAGGATTTAACTTGTATGGAATAAATAATGTAAAAGATAATTTAAAAAAATATAAAACGGCTATTCTCGTGGAAGGTGAAAAATCTGTTTTATTGTACGAAACTTATTACGGCTCGGCGGCAAACATTTGTGTAGCGACTTGCGGCAGTTCAATTCATCGTTATCAAATAGAAATGTTAAAAAAGATTGGAGTAAATAGAATTGTTATTGCTTTTGATAAAGAAGGTAAAGATTATAAAGAGAAACAAAAATATTATCAAAAGTTGAAAAACTATTGTTTAAAATTTAGTTCTTTATGTAAAATGGGATTTTTATGGGACTATCAGAAATTATTAGAATTAAAAGACAGTCCTTTAGACAAAGGAAAAGAAACTTTTGAAAAATTATTGAGGAGAGCGATTTACGTTTGAAGTTTTTAAGAAGAACAAAAAGAGAGATTAATGAAAACTTTTTAGAAAATTTATTAATTGATAGAGGAATTTTAGAAGATAATGAGGACTACAAGAATAGATATTTTAATCCTACAGCAAAAGAATTATTTCCGCCTGAGTTGTTAGATAATATGAAAGAGGGCAAAGAATTATTAGAAAAACATATTAAAAATAATAGCACAATATTAATCATCATGGATTCAGATTTAGACGGTGTAGCTAGTAGCACAATAATTTATAATTATTTGTCAATGCTAAAAGTGAATGAAGGATACGAATATACTTTAAAATATCTAATTCCAGAGGGTAAAGAACATGGTTTAGAAACAAAAATGGATTTGTTCTTAAAGGACAAAATTTATGACTTAATCATAATTCCTGATGCAGGCAGTAATGATACAGAAGAGTGTAAAATTCTTAAAGATTTAGGATATGATATTTTAATCCTTGACCACCATCTTAGTTCTGGCTATTGTCAAGACGCTGTAATAATTAATAATCAGTTATCAAAGAACTATCCCAATAAAGCATTAAGTGGTGCTGGTGTAGTTTATAAATTTTTGAAATACTTTGAAAGTAATAAAGAAGCTAAATTTGCTGATGCTTTTTTAGATTTAGTTGCTGTTGCTCATGTTGCCGACTGTATGAATACTAACACTCTTGAAAATAGATATATTAATAAAGTTGGACTTTCTAATATTTTTAATGAAGGACTTAAAGCGTTAATTAAACAACAAGCATACTCCTTATTTCGGATGAAATCAGAAGACATTACAGAAGATTTTTTGGATAATTGTCACCTTACACAAACTCAAGTGGCATATTATATTGCTCCATTAGTAAATGCTTTAATTCGAGTAGGAAATCAAAATGAAAAAGATTTATTATTTAAAGCATTTACAGAAACTTATGCTCTTGAAGAAATTCCGTCAACAAAAAGAGGACATACTAATGAGACGGATACAATTGCCGAACAAAATGCTAGAAATTGTGCGAATGCTCGTGCTAGACAGAACAAAGAAAAAGAAAAGGCTGGAGAGCTTTTAGATATTCAAATTATTGAAAATTGTTTAGATGAAAATCAAGTTTTAGTTTTACACGCTGATGATTTAAATGTTTCAACAACACTAACTGGATTATGTGCTACTGAAGTTGTATCACGTTATAAAAAGCCAGTTCTATTAGGTAGAACGAATTCAGAAGGATTATTTAGGGGGTCTGTAAGAGGAGTATCAAATTGTGAACTTACAGATACTAAACAATTTTTACTGGACAGCAATTTGATGGATTACGCAGAGGGTTAATAATATGGCTCTTAATTCTTTTGTCGTTTATCAACGAGGTCTATTATAGGCTAACGGGGAAAGCTGAAATGCCAATCCCGTAAGAAATGATTTTTTTTAAAATTAAACTTCTAACGACTATCCTTTTATGGGAGTAAAATTGTTATTGATACACAATTAGAAACAGGAATTCTATATTTATAGAAGATATAGTCTAAGCTTTAAGGAAACTTAAAGAACACTTGCACTCACAAGCATTTGGCTTTTCCATTAAAGAAAAAAACATTCCAAAACTATTAGAATATGCCAATACAAAACTTTCAGAAATTAATTTCAACGAAGGTGTTTATGAAGTTGATTTTATTGTTGCTGGCAATTATTCTAAACTTGATGATTTAATTCTTGATTTAACAAAAAATGATGGTGAAAGCTTTGGGCAGTTCAATCCAGAGCCAAAAATTTTAGTAAAAAATATTATTTTAAATAAAAAGGATATTAGAATTGTTGGTGCGGCGAAAAATGTTATTAATTTTACTTTTAATAATATCAAGTATGTAATGTTTAAAGCAGAGAAAATTATTAAAGAAATTAATGGACTGAATAATAAAATTAATTTAGCTGTCATTGGGACACCTAATAGAAATGAATATATGGGCAATGTGTCGCCGCAAATTATGATTTCTGATATTGAAATAAAAGAAGATGATTATTTGAGTTTTTGACTTTTGGAATAAAATGTGATATAATATTATTATAGAAAGGTGAAAACACCAGTAAAATAGGAGGTTATCATATGAATGAAGGATTATTACTAAAAAGAACAGAAGAGTTCATGGTTAATACCGAAGAAGAAGCCAAAGCATTAATTGAGAATGCCAAAGCTAAGCAGTTAGAAGGTGGATATGAATTAACATCTTATTCATCTACTAAAAAGTGCAAGAAAGACGAAAGTTGGGTAATTGTTAAGTTAGTAAAAGTTTATTAATTTTACTGGCGAGAAAAAGGCTGTTGGCTTAATCGCTGATAGCCTTTATTTTTTTTAGAGGTAAACTTATGATGAAAAACGATAAATATTATACAAAGCTCAGTATAGCTAAAAGGTGTATTGATTTTACAAAAGAACATATTCCAAATTTTAATGACTATATTTTATTAGAACCATCGGCTGGAAATGGGAGCTTTTCATCTCAATTACAAAATTGTGAAGCTTATGATTTATATCCAGAAAATGAAACTATTAAAAAATTAAATTTTTTAAATTACTTACCGGATTTAAATAAAAAATATATTGTAATTGGAAATCCACCTTTTGGTAAGCGTTCAAATGATGCTATATTATTTTTTAATAAATCAGCAACTTTCGCTGATTATATTGCTATGATTTTTCCTGTTTCTTTTATGAAATGGAGTGTTCAAAAGCAATTAAATGCCACCTATAGTTTAGTTGATTATTTCTATTTGCCCGAAAATTCTTTTTTAGAAAACAATAAAGAATATAAAATAAGAACGGTCTTTCAAATTTGGTCAAAAGAAGAGTTGTGTTCAATAAACAAAAGATTATCTTCGCCGCCAAAAACTAGTCATAAAGACTTTTTAATTTGGCAGTATAATGCTACTTCACAATCTTTTAACAGTGTTTATGAAGATTGGAATTTAGCCGTGTTCAGGCAAGGCTGGCATGATTATAATCAATTGTTTTATCCAAAAGATAAGAATGAAATTATAAAGAGAATGAGAGATGGTCAGCAATTCTTTTTTATAAAATTTTTGAATCAAAAAGCAGAAGAAATAATTTTAAAAATGAATTTTAATAGCTTGGCGGCAAGAAATACTACGATTCCGGGTTTTGGAAAAGGAGATTTTGTTAGTTATTATGAAGAATTGAAAAAGTAAGTAATTAGATGTATAATTAATATAGAAAAGATGAAGAGGTGATTAATACGGAAAAAGAATTTTATGGTAGTTGTCATACTCATTTAGACAGTAGCAATTATCGTTTAAGGGATTGTATTATTAAACTTGAACCATTATGTGAATATGCTCTTGAATTGGGGCATAATTTTGTAGCTATTACAGACCACGAAACTGTTTCAAGTTTTTTACATTGTCAAGAAGTAGAAGAAGAAATAAGAAAAAAACATCCAGATTTTAAAATTATAAAAGGAAACGAGATATATCTTTGTAGAGATGGATTAAATAAAGAAAATTATAAAAGAGGTGAAGATAGATTTTGGCACTTCATTTTATTGGCGAAAGATGAAATTGGTGTTAAGCAACTTTATGAATTGTCTACAAGGGCGTGGATGAGAAGCTTTAAGCAAGGTAAAATGATAAGAGTACCAACTTATTATCAAGATTTAAAAGATATTGTTGAAAAAAATAAAGGACATATTATAGGCTTAACAGCCTGTTTGGGAAGTTTTCTCGCAACAAAAAGCGTATTATATTATAATAATCATGATGAGAACCTTTACAATAGTTTATTGTCATGGGTTAATGATATAAGAAACATTTTTGGAAAAGATGATTTTTTTCTTGAAGTTCAGCCAGCCAATTCCAAGGAGCAAAAAGCAGTTTATCATGTGTATAAAAAAATTTCAGAAGAATTAAGAATTCCAGTTATTATTTCTTTAGATGCTCACTATTTAAAGAAAGAAGACGTTAATATTCATCATGCGTTTTTAACTGCCCAAGAAGGAGAACGAGAAACCGAAGAGTTTTATGTTACAACATATATGATGAGTAGAGAAGAAATTCATAGTTATATGGATGATGAAATTGGGGCTGACTTAGTTTCTAAATGGATGGATAATACAAAAATAATTTATGATAAATGTAGATATTACAATTTAAAAAAGCCTTTACACATTCCTTATTTACCAAAAACTATAAACAAAATAACAGAAAAGCAATTTTTAGAATATAAAAATCGAATAAAAGAATTAGAATATTTTTATGTTTCTAATCATCAAGAAGACCGAGATTTGGCGGCGGCAATTATAACAAAAATTTATGAAGATAAAGACCAATATGATAATGAAGAAACTTATGAAGCGATAGATGATAATTTAAAAGCAATTCGGTTAGCATCAGAAAAGATGAACACTTGTTGGAGTGCTTATTTATTAAATATGAGAGATTATATAAAAATTATATGGGAAAAAGGTAATTCTCTTGTTGCTCCATCAAGAGGTAGTGGTTGCGGTTTTCTTTTGTTAAATATGTTAAATATAACACAAATTAATCCTTTAAGGGAAAAAACCAAAACTTATAGCTTTAGATTTTTAAATCCAGAACGTGTTAGTGTCTTAGATATTGATTGTGATATAGAAGGGGGAAAGCGACCGCAAGTTTATGGGGCATTACAAGAAGCTTATGGAAAAGATAGAGTTTCAAAAGTTTTAACAATAAAAACAGAAAAAGCACGTTCTGCTTTACAAACCGCAGCGAGAGGATTAGGTTATCCGCCTGAAGTTGGAGCTGATTTATCACGATTCATTAAAGCTGATAGAGGTCTACAAAGAACACTTAAACAAACTTTTTATGGTGATGAAGAAAATAATATTCCTCCAGATAAAACTTTTCAAGACATGATGACTAATAAATATCCTGATATATGGAAAGTTGCTCAATATATAGAAGGCATGGTCAATGGCGTGGGTAAAAATTGTTGCTCACTATAAATTTTGTGAACGCAAGCTAAGCGGTGTTGTGTAATCATTTACACGGCTAACGGGGAAATCTAAGTTTTATAAATATGACAATCCCGTGCCAGCCCAATAAAAAGGGAAGGTATAACGACTATCGGTGATGAATGTAGCCGAGTAAAATTGAGATTAGCACAATTTGAAGTTCAAAACATTTCTTTCATTTTGATTTTCTTAAATTAAATTATATCTAAAGGAGGTGATTGAAATAAAATATTCAAACACGAAAGGGCATTTCAAAAGATAGTTGGATTTGTGAATGGTCAGTAAATGGGAAAAGACATACAAGGAGCTTTTCTTGCGAAAAAATATGGCGAAAAGGAAGCTTTTGAACTTGCAAAAAATTAAGAGAAGAAAAAATGAAAGAAATGAAGATATAGTCTGGACTCTAAGGAAACTTAGAGTTATCCGAGTCATGCAGGGGGAATTATTTTTTATGATGAACCAATTACAAATACAACTGCTTTAATGAAAACTTCTAGTGGTGATATTATTACTCAATATGATTTACATAAACTTGAGGAAGTTAGTCTTATTAAAATAGATTTATTAAGTATTGAAGCTTTGGATAGAATAAGAGCGTGTTTAAATTTACTTACTGAATACGATTATTTAGATAAAAAATTATCACTAAGAGAAAGATATGAACAAGCAATTGGTGTATATAATCTTGAACGTAATGCTCCAGAAATGTGGCAAATGATTCATAATCATAAAGTTGAAAGTTTGTTTCAAATGGAAGAACAAAGCGGTGTAAAAGGAATAGCAGTAGCTAAACCTACATCAGTAGACGATTTGGCAGCTTTAAATGCGGCGATTAGATTAATGCCGCCAGAAGGAGTAAAAGAAACGCCAATTGATAAATTTGCTAGATTTAAAAATAATATAAATGAATGGTATAAAGAATTAGAAGAATGGAAAGTTGATAAAAAGTATTGGAAACTTTTAAAAAATATTGTGGGAATAACTTATGGAATGTGTATACAGCAAGAACAATTTATGATTCTAGTTCAACAGCCTGAGATTGGTGGTTTTAGCCTACTATGGAGCGATAAATTACGTAAATCAATTGCTAAGAAAAATCCAAAGGCTTTTGAAGAACTTGAAAAAGAATTTTATAAAACAGTAAAAGAAAAGCAATGTGATTATAATTTATGTAATTATGTGTGGAAAGTTCTTATATCTGTAAATAAAGGGTAAGATATTTGCTCCCTTATACAGTAATGTATATTGAAAACGTGGTGAATTGCTGGAAAGCTAAATGTTTTATAACACAAGCTAATCAGCAGCCGAATTGCCCAGCCAGCAAGAGGTTCAACGACTATTCCTTATGGAAGTAGGAATGAAATTCCGAAGTGCCACGCATCATATTATTGTCAAAAAATGATGAAGATATAGTCTGAAATAGTAATTAAAAATTGGAAACAATTTGTCTATTTCGATGGTTTTAACGCAAGTCATACCTTAGGGTATTCAATTTTAGGCTTACAAGAAATGAATTTAGCTTATAAATATCCTATAATTTTTTGGAATACAGCAAATTTAATTGTTGATTCTGGGTCTATGAATTTATCACAAAAGTTTAATGAAGAAGACTTAGAAAATTCTGGATGTGATTATGGTAAAATAGCTACAGCAGTAGGAAAAATGAAAAAAGCCGGCATTTCTTTTAATTTACCAAATATCAATAAGTCAAATATTACTTATAGTCCGGATTTAAAAGAGGAAACAATTATTTCAGGTTTTCGTGGGACAAATAGAATTGGCAATCAATTAATCTATGACATCATCAAAAATCGTCCATATACTTCTATTGATGATTTTCTTTCAAAAGTAAAAGTAAATGTAGTTCAAATGATTTCTTTAATAAAATCTGGAGCTTTTGATTGTATCTGTGACAATAATAGAGAAAAAGCTATGGATGATTATATTAATTCTATTTGCGGGAAAAAAACAGTGATTAACCTAAGAAATATGAATATGCTTATTGAAATGAATTTAATTCCTAAAGAATATGATTTTTATAGAAAGCTGTATAACTATAATAATTATTTAAAGATATTAAGCAAAGGAAATAATTTTATTTTAAACAAAAGAGCTATTGATTTTTATTTAGCTAACTTTGATGAAGAGTTTCTAGTTGATTTGGTGTTAAATGGCGAAAATAGTTCTGCGGCATTAGATAAAAAAACATGGAAAAAAATTTATGATAAAAAGATGTTGGTATTTAAGAATTATTTAAAAGAAAATCAAGATGAAATTTTGGCGGCAGTTAATACAGAATTATACAATAGTTATCACGATAAGTATGCCAAAGGAAATATTAGCAAATGGGAAATGGATTCAGTTGGTTTCTATTTTCATCCACATGAACTACAAAATTTACAGAATGATAGATATAATATTTCTAACTTTTTTAATTTACCAGAACAACCAGAAGTAGATTTTAAATGGACGACTAAGAATGGAAAAGAAATTACAACATATAAATTAAGTCGAATTGCCGGAACAATTATTGATAAGAACAAAGATAAATCAACAATTACTGTATTGACTGTTGATGGTGTCGTTAAGGTAAAAATTTGGAAAAATCAATTTCCTATTTGGGATAGACGTATAATTTCTATTGACCAAAAAGGGAATAAACACGTTCTTGAAGAATCTTGGTTTACAAGAGGTAATAAGATAATTATTACTGGTATTAGAAGAGAAGATGTTTTTGTGCCAAAAGTTTATAAGAAAACACCTTACCCGTTGTTCCAAAGAATTGATAAATTGAATGATGATGGGGAAATTTTAGAATCAGCAGTAGAGAGAATTGAAAGTGAAATTTAAGGGGTGATGAAATGGCGAAAATCGGTGTCTATGATTTAGATTGGTACTATGGTTTTTATAAGAAAAAGATTTTTAATTTAGATTTAATGAAAGTTTTTAATTATTATTGGAAAAAAGGAGATATTGTAAATTTTATCTCCCCTCAAGATTCTGATTTAAATAGATATAGTGCTATTTATTATTTTAAAGATAATCCCAATTTAAAATTGCCAAATAAAATTAAAATTACAAGTAATTCTTATTTAAGAGGATATGGCTTTTATAATTGTTATAAACCTTTGCGACAAGACGTTTTAGATACGCCGCCAACTTTTATGCCTTATGAATTTTTAGAGTTGCCAAAAACAATGGAATACTTGTCTAATAGTATTAAAAAGAATTCTTACATTCGATTAGAAACTGAAGACTATTCTTTTTATAAACCAGATTCTAAAGTTATTTATGTAGCTGATTATAATGTTTTTAGATTAGACAATTTGGATAAGCTATTAAATGATAAAGACATTAAATATTATTTTGTTTGGCCAATTATTTGTAATACTAAAGAGTGTTATGAAGCTTATAAGGAATTAACAAAAAAATCAAATCGGCGATTACAAATTAATTTTACTTTTGATTATAATTTTATACTTAATAATAAGGGATATAATAATATTTATCCCATTTATCAAAGAGAAGAAACAAAAGAACAAGACTTGTTTAATATAATTAACGCCGCAATTGCTTATAAAAAAGAAGGGTTGCCGCTATTCTTAATGACTGGCGACACAGATAATAAAAATTTTTATAATCAATTGGTAGTTTGGAGTCGCTATACAAAACCAATTAGCTTTTATGATTTTTGTTCAACTGATGAAAAAAAGATAAAAATTTATAATGCCGCTACACTAAATAATTTAGAATTAAACAAGCTATTGCGAACAAAGATTTGATTTTGATTTCAAATTATGTTATAATATTAATAGAGAGGTGAGAAAAGATGACAAAGTTTGAGCTAATGTCTAAAAAGGCAGAAAAACAAAAAGAATTAGAAGAACTAAAACTTGATACTTTTGTTCTTAATGATAAGATTAAAGGTATCATTAATGAAATTAATTTAATCAATCAATTATTGGAGGAAGAAAAATATGAAGACTGAAGATATGGCAATTAATATTTTTGATGAAAATGGCGAATTAAGAGATAAGGAAACGGTTTTAAAAGAAACGGCTAAAGTTTATGATGATTTAGCGGAAGAGCAGAAGTCTATTGAAAGTGAATTTTCTTCTTCTGATTTATTCACAACTCCTGAATTACAAGTAGACATTAGTAAGACTTTTGAAACTCATGATTTCTATTGTAGAAATATTTATATTACTGCTGAAATCACCGATGAGCTTTGTTTAGGTGTTTGTAAAGCAATTGATTTCTACGAAGATGTTGATAATAAGGATGGTATTCCAGCAGAAGAAAGAAAACCAATCAATATTATCATCCACAGTCCCGGTGGCAGTGTTTTGGCAGCTTATACTTTAATTGATAAAATGAAGACATCACTAACACCTATTAATACTATCACCATTGGTGAAGCCGCTTCTGCAGCTTGCTTAATTGCTATTAGTGGGACTAAGAGATTCGCCAATAAGCACAGTTCTTTTCTTATCCATCAAGGACAAGCAAGTATCAGTAATGAAGCTGGGAAGTTAGTTGACTGGTTGAAATATTATGATGATACAATTTTAAAGCAAATGAAAGAACATATTCTAGAAGATACAAAAATTTCTAAAACAGATTATGACAATAAAGTTAGAGAAGACTGGTATTTAACTGCTAATGAAGCATTAAAGTATGGACTTATTGATGAAATTATTGGGGGTTAAGAAATATGAATGTAAATGTAAAAGAAAAATTAAAGACGTTATCCGTTTCAGATTCCGGCATTGATTCTATTATGGAAATTATGGATTTACCAGACAAACAATTTGACGCTATGTTTCCAGAGTTAAAAAAAGCAATTGGTGAAATTTATGATGATGAAATTGCTGTGGAAAAGACTTTGAATGACATGAGAAAATTAAATGTTTCTCGAACTCAATTCGCACAAGAAGCTGAACAGCTAAAAACTTTAATTAACGATATTGAAAATGATAATGCTTTATCTAAGAATAAGAAAGAATTATTAACTACTGTTCTTTATGAAGCAGTAAAGCTAACTGAAATGGCAATTGACAACCCAAGAGAAAGAATTGTTGTTAAGTATGTTAAAGTAAATGAAAACGCTAAGATTCCTACTTATGCACATGATTCAGATGCTGGTGCTGATATTTATGCCGCTGAAGATGTAGAAATTAAGCCGCATGAAACAGTAATTATTAAAACAGGACTTAAAGTAGAAATTCCAGAAGGTTATATGATTAACTTTGTTCCCCGTAGCGGAATGAGTTATAAAACACCATTACGGATTCCTAACAGTCCGGCGGTAATCGACAGTAAAGAGGCTTAATCCATGCCTAAATTAACAAAAAAAGATATTCAGTTTATAAAAGATAATGTTGAAAAATTAACTAATGCTCAAATGGCAGAAATATTGCATTGTGATAGACATACGATTTCAAATCATAGAAAAAGACTTGGAATTAGTTTTTCGGATTTACATGATTTTAGTCAATATGATAAATATATTATAGAGAATTATAATTTAAAAACAGCGAAGACATTGTCAGAGCAAATTGGTTGTAGTAAATCATATATAGCAAAAGTTTGGAGTAAAGCTGGATTAAAAGGAAAAAATAATTACGTTTATTATTGTAATTATCATTATTTTGACCATATAGATTCAGAAAATAAAGCATATATTATAGGCTTGCTATCATCGGATGGGTGCTTATATAAAAGAGAAAAACATCTCGGCTTATGGCAAATTTCATTACAAAGAAGTGATATTCAAATTCTAAAAGATATAAAACAAGAAATTGAAGCTGAACATCCAATAAAAATAATTTCAAGTAAAAGAGAAAATGTTCAAGATAGTTGTATTTTATCAATCAATAGCGACCAAATGTATAATAATCTTATAAAAATAGGACTTATGGATAATAAAACTTGGCAACTTAATCTTGAAAAAGTGATAAATAATATACCTAAAATTTATTGGAAAGATTTTATTAGAGGTTATATAGACGGAGATGGGTCAATTACTAGTAGAGATGTAATTTCAAGGTCTCATGTTAGTATAGCGATTCCTGAAAAATCAGGAAAACAACTTGTAAATATATTAAAATCCATTGGAATTCAATGCTATTTTGAATTAAACATAAGTGGGAAATACTCCAATAACTTTGGACAAATATATTGTAGAAATACTACTGAAAAATATTGTCTATTAAAATGGATATATTCTTTTAATACTGAAAAAACATTATCTTTAAAAAGAAAAGAACAAAAAGCACTGAATATAATTAGTAATATTGAAAAAAATATTACGAATAGAAAAGAAAATATAATTGCTGTCAAAAAATGGGGAGAATTGCTGGAACGCTGGAATGCCAATCAGCAGCCGAGCCAATCGAATTCCTAAAAAAAGTAGATTGGAAGGTTCAACGACTAAGGGGTGAGGAAGGATACCAATAAGCCCCACACGAGTACCCCACATAGAAATGTGAAGATATAGTCTGAACTATCTCGAAAAAAAAATAAGAGATAGAAATAAATGTTAAATGCATTTATGATAACATATTGGATTTTAGAGGGGAGATGGGCGTTATCATGGAGAACACCGGAAATCTAACACAAAAGATTTCTGCTGGAGATAGAATTGCACAAATGCTTATCATGCCAGTTCCTATGATTCACTTTAAGGAAGTTGAAGAACTTTCAGAAACAGATAGAGCAGAAGGTGGATTTGGTTCTACTGGAGTCAAGAGTTGATTTAGTTGAGTAAACTGACATACGAAGACGTTAAAAAAGAAATAGAAAAAAGAGGTTGGGAATTAGTCTCAACCTCTTATGTTAATTTAGATTCTGATTTAGATTTAAAGTGTCCTGCTGGGCATTTCAATGTTCTCTCTTTAAAGCAATGGCGACATTGTGATTGTCCAACTTGTAAAGAAAACCCTTTTTATAATATGGATACGAAGCCAGTAAGAAAAAAAGGTTTTAGAGTTTTGGGACTAGACCAAGCAACTATCACAAGTGGATGGGCAGTTTTTGATGATAAGGATTTAATTAAATATGGCAAATATACAACCAATGGATTACATTCTACTGAAAGAATTGCTCAAACAAAAGGATTTGTAGCTTCATTAATTCAAAAGTGGAAACCATCTTTGGTGGCTTTAGAAGACATACAACTACAAAAGTATGGTAATGGAGAAGGCGTTCTGGTCTTTAAGAAATTAGCACATTTACAAGGCGTTTTAAAAAACTATTGCTATGAGTGCGGCATTCCGTTTGTGGTTGTTTCATCAAATACATGGCGAAATGTTGCTGGTATAAAAGGTCGTTCAAGGGCTGATAGAAAAAAGAATGCTCAATTACTTATTCTAGATAATTATGGCGTAGCAGTTTCAGAAGATGAAGCTGATGCGGTTTTAATTGCTAAGTGGGCGGCGGAAACACAAAAACCAAATGAAATTATTAATTTTTAAAAAAATAAAGGGAGTAGATTTAATTGTCTACTCCCTTTTCTTTATGCTTATTTAACTTTGTAGGCACACCAAATATACTTGTCTATAGGATAAAAAGTATCATAACAAACACTATCAATAACACAAGTTATATGATTCGGCATTGTTATTAACCATGTGCCAGCTAAATCTAAATCAATAAAATCTTGCAATGTGTATATGCCTTTAGGTAAAGAAAAATCTTGAAATCGTTCTTTGAGATATTCATTAATAAATTGTATTTCGGAAAACGTAATTCCTTTCATTCTCGCATACTCCGACAGTTCTATATATGTTTTATCCCAGCTTTTGCCTGTTGCTTTTGAAATTGCCCGGACAGCACAATCATCAACATTTCTTCCTAAAGGATTGGCGTTATAATATTGAAACATTATAAACTCTTCATTTTATCAATATGTTTACGGACAATTTCTTTTTCCTGTGCTGTTTCAGCATAGTCATATAGACATTCTACCATTTTATGAATTGCGTCCATAACCATATCAATGCCATCTTCGATTCTTGTAGAAGAATCACCTTTTCTGTATCTACCACGATTCATATTATAAGTATCCATTTCGTCTCCAAGTCTATCAAAATAGCGTTTCATTGGTCCGAGATTTTCATATTCGTGGCTTCTATCAGAATCCCATTTTTCAGTTTTCCATGAATCTCTGTCTCCCATATAACGTCCTCTACTATCACGTCTTTGGGCATTATAAGAGCCGCCAGTCTGACAGTCATAATAATCAGCTTCTTTAATATCCTTATAAATATCAATTAGTTTAAAAGTAGTGTCAAGATTAGAAGAGGATAGACCTTTATCTGCGATGTTTTCTAATTCTTTTTCTACTCTTCCTAATAGTTTGTCCATTATTATTTATCCCTCCTCTTCAACCTGTAGTCTCTGTTGTAGTTGTGATTGGTAATGACCCTGAATGTTTGCAATTAAAGCAATTTACCGGGCCAAGTAGTTTAAATACTCCATTTTGAATATTTGTAAATACTTTAGTTGAATATCTGCGTCTTGATGTAATCTGACAAGCATTTACATTTGTGCAATTGCAATTAACTAATGGATAAGTTGTTGTTCCTGTGCCAATAGTAATAACAACGCTAGCATTAATTGTGGTTGCTTCTGGAATGTCTTGAGCAATTACAAGACAATATTTTTGTCCATTATTATAACTACCAGATGGTAAGTTAATTGTTAATTGATTATTAGCAAAAGTAATAGCTTGTGAGATAATTAAATTGTCGCATAATGCTTTTGTAGTAGGACAACTCATTAATTATCCCCTCCTAATTACATACAGCCGCAACCATAAGCATTTACAGTATTAATTCCGGCACTCGCATATGGAGAGCAAGTAATGTAAGCAGGCTTTGGAGTAGGCTGTAGTTGATTTACGATATTGCTCGTCTGAGAAAGCTGAGATAACTGTAGCTGAGCAGATTGTAATTCGCTTCTTAGAGAATCAAGTTCATTCTGGGTTAGATAGTTAATAATTCTATCAGTGTTTTTGTCAGCATTTGTCATAATATCACAAGTAGACTGAGCTAAAGCATATTTTAGATTTTCCTGCCCTCTACCTAAATCGCAGCAGCAAGAAGCTAGCTGATTCTGAATGCTGTTGAAGCCTGTCTGATTTGCGAAATTAGAATTCATGATACTTTCACGAGTTTCGCAGCAACAGTCTTTCATGTTGTAATTTGTCTGAGCGATAGCACTCTGAACTCCGTTAAAGCCAGAGCATAGAGAATTTTGAATACCATTTACGCCAGCATTAATATCTGACTGAATAGCATTACCAGTTTGATTGATAGTGTTCTGAACGCCGTTGAAGCCCTGTAGATTAGCAATAGCATTTGCATTTGCAGTCTGACTAATAGCATTACCCAAGTTAGAAATACCTAGGCTTGTGGAATAGAAACCATCACATAAACCATTCTGAACACCACGAATACCATTATCTAACTGATTAAAGTTAAAGGCATCGGTTAAGCTTTGCTGGGTCGCTGGAGTGCAACAATTATTATACCCACTATTGCCGCCAAAAAGACCACCACCAGTAGGAACAAACACGGTATTTACACCTCCATCATTATTTCCGTTATTGTTTCCACCACGATTGCCCCAACCAGCAAAAGCAAAGAATAGGATTAGAATAATTACCCCAATTTTGTTATCGTATAGGCTTTTTATCCTATACTTCTATTGCTTCGTATTCGCAATAGTTCAGCATATCTTTTCATCTGTTTTCCATGTTTTGTAATTTATAACATCACGAATTGTTGTTTCTGAAACATTAAATTTTTTACTTAGTTCTTTTATAGAATAAGTAGAGGATTTTCTTATAAATTCTACTTTTTCCCAATTTAATTTTGACCATGGACAATCTTCACCTTTCAAATGTAAACCCATCTTTACAGCATGAGTTCTATTCATAATATTAGATACCCATTCTAAATTATTAACAGTATTATTTAATTTATTTCCATCAATATGATTTACTTGTTCATAATTATTTGGATTTGGTATATATTTTTCTGCAACTAACCTATGAACAAAATATTTTTTTCCGCACAATATAACCCTCAAATACCCTTTGTTATTTTGTTGTGGCTTTAAGGCGTGTTTAGTCCTCTTATTTATAACCAATCCTTCTTTTGTAATTTCATAGTCATCCATAGTCATTTTAACTTTCATTATCAGAAACCTCCCTTCACTTTTGTTTTAGAATATCACAATACAAACAAAAAGTCAACAGAGTTGCGGTCTCGTGGCAGTGTTATTCCAACTGCTATGCGTTGCACCTGACTAATTATAAGCCTTCGGTTCGGATTAGCATCTCAGCCTTCCCGTTTAATACCGCAATTTTTCAATATAGGTCACCCTATAAAGTGGCAAGTATCTTACCATGCACCTTGACCGCCATTTAGGAAGCCATCACCATTCGTAGTTCCATTCTTGTTCTGGAGAGCTAGAGCGTCTGCTACACTGAGTCCGTTTTCTCCCATTGTTTAATTCCTCCTTTTAAGTATAAATTTATTATTTCAGCATTGACATGAGATTATTCAATTCCTTTTGAAAATTCATACCACGCTGATTAAAATAATTCTCGGCAATTTTATTTACATTTTCTATATCATTATTTTGAGCATATTTAATTAAATCATTAATCATTGGGTCATTAATATTATTACCTTGAATCATTGACATAACTAATTCTTGTGGATTCCTACCTTTTAACAAGCTAACTAAATTCATAGGATTCATCATAATTTCCACTCAACTCCTTTTTCATTTTGATTTGGTTCTAATTTTTGTTTTAAAATGTTCTGAATTTCAAACACTTTTCCCTCAATGGATTGAAACCGACTATCATATTTTTTAAATTGTTCAATAATTTCGTTATTATTATTATTTTCTTTTGCTTGCTCTTCTTGCTGCTGCTGTGGAGCAGAATTGTCATAAGGCGTAATTTTATAAGCCCAAAACAAAGGATTTCCGTTCTGTAAAGATTTTATATACATAAATCCTTCGTTAAGACATAAAGCCACTGACATACCGCCACTTACTGGAACATTTGCCACCTCTAAAGTGGAATTAATATTATAAACATTTCCCTGTGGTTGTGGGAATAAAGGTTGAATATTCTGCTGTTGGAATTGCGGCATATTATTGTTTGCCGCCTGCTGTTGCTGATATTGTGGTTGTGTATTAAAGTTATAAGCCATTACCACTTTCACCTCCGTTCAATTAATTTGTAGATTTGTCAAGACTTCAAAACAATAAAAAAGGACAAGACGTAAAAATTTCTGCGTTTTAAACAGAATGCGTCTTGTCCAATTTGTTAATTTTTTATAAACGGTTCTAATGTTTCCAGTTGTTCTAAAGTTAAATCTAGTTCTTCTAGTTCATCAAAAGAAAAGAACAAATCTGGTAATTGAACTTCAAGATTGTTCATTTTATTCATAAGCAAATAACATTCGGTAATTTTATCTTCTTTAATCTTGTAGCCGCCAGATTCATTTACTTTTGGGATACCATTCTCATCTTTTTCCAAAAATGGTTCACAATTTAATTGAATCTGTTCTTGATAAATTTCTTGTTCGTTTTTAATTGCTTTATGAATTTTGATTAATTTGTATTGAGTTTTTATGTTGAACTTTTCTTTTGATAAAGAAAGAATTAGATTTTCAATTTTTTGAATTTCGGTTCTTTTAACTAGCACTTGTATCACTCCAATATCCGGTATTACCAACGCATCCTAAAAAATTATCCAATGGAATGCTGAAAGACGGAGAATTACTATGACTTGGTAATTGCTTTGCAATAATTTTTTGTTCTAATTCGCTTTCTACTCTAGCCGAATTAGTGTTATATCCCGAAGGACTATAACCATAATTATAAAAAGGGCCTTCATTTGCTATCTTTACACATTTGTCTATTGTAATATCATATAAACCGGGATTACAAATGTTTTGCTTCACTTTTTCTTTAAATTCGTTTATGGTATAATTCATACCAGAAACTTTTGAAGAACTAATAGAATTGCCGCCCCAGCCATAAAAACCACCATTCTGCAAGATACTCATAATGCTATTGCCCGGATTAACTGCTTTTGTAAACCAACGTCTTCTTATTAGCTTAGCATAAAGTAAACAACCGCTTCTAGAAGCTTCTACACCATCTACACTAAGTGGAATTTCACCTAAAATACAGTTGCAGGCGTTGTTTAACTCTTCATCAGTAATTGGAATTGTATCTTTATAATAGCCCTCAGGAGCATTGCCTGTTCCAATAGAACCATTAACACTGCCTTCCATTTTTATAGGCTTTTGTAAGCAAACCATATAAGAAAGGCATGGATAAACGGTATAAATACTAGATGGGTCGGGTTGTTGTGGAACATAGCCATTTTCACAGCCAACAATATTGCCATTACAATAAACGGCTTTCACATCATTATTTAAATCTTTTAAATTAAAAGCTGAATCTAATTTAGTATTTGCGTCACAATGCGGAACATACTCTACGCCTTTGTAATAATCTTCTGTAGAACTACCCTCATAAAAAAAGTCTATATGAACATTAGAATAGTTATTATACCAATTATTTGTATAGCCAATCAAATCACCCATCTTAACAGGAACATTAATTTCACCAGAAGAAACATTACCGGAAAATTTGCCGGGACCTGCTTCTACGCCAACCAAAGGAGCAGTCAATTCAGAAAGTCCACCCAATTCTATATATCTAATGCAGACTGTTTTTCCTATACCATCTTGTCTATCAGTTCTAATATTGACAAAATAACCTTTTCCACCGCCTTTTGTTGTTCCAAATACACTAAAAATAACGCCGTCAGTCATTGAATAAACTGGGACATCTGGACCAACGCCCCAGTCTAATTTTGACCAACCATGTGTTTTATCTTCCTCATTTTTATCATATGTATGTGGCAGCTGATTTGGAGCGGCATTTCCATCTATATAATTTTGAGCATATTCTCCTAATGGATGATAATAATATCTACTCATTTAATCACCTCAATCCTAAAAGTTCTGATGGTTTCTTTTTATCTTTTGGAATATCTCCCCTAAAGCTCCAACCAGTAAAACGATTTCCAAAGAAAATATGACACACCCATAGGTTCTGATAATTACTGTTTCCACCGGGAAAACCAGTTATGTCTTCAATATCAGCTGCAGAGCAACCATTGTAATATGTAATACCTGTTGTTCCGTCAGTGTTTTCTCCATTCCAATTTTCAGCATATTTATAGTGTGTGCCACTCATTATCATTTTTACGAATTCAACAGTATTAATTCCTTCTATTTCTTTATCTTTAAAGGCTTCGTATTTACTCATCAATCCTTCTTTAGAAAGCCCATGTCCCCAATTCATAATAGCTTGGGCGGCAGCACTACTATCATCGTTTAACTGACTATTACTCAATCCATAAGCCCAATTTCTTGCTACTATTAGAACAGCTTGTGAAACACCAAGTCCTGTCCAGCCACATTCAGCAGCTACTACACCCACCATTAATTTTACCCATTCATCTGAAATATTAATTTTTAAATCAGCAGCTGAACCGCTACCAGTATCTTTGATTCCACTAGAGTAAATAGGCGTTTGCATCATGAAAGCATAAGAATACCATCTACTGATTCTAATATCTGGGTCTAATCCATTTAAAGTTTGTGTATTTACTTTTAAAATTTCGCCACTTGAACCATAAGGATAATAAATACCATTACTATCAGGAATACCAATATATTTTCCAGTATAGTCTTTCAAGTTTCCCTTATCATCCATAGTAAAATGAGAATCTAAATGGTCTCTTAAAGAATAATTACTTCCTTTGTGTCCATAAGCATCAAATTCATCCAAAGTAATAGCACCATACCAATATTGAGCTTTGTCTGAGTTGCCGCCACCACCATATCTTTCATAGGGCTGAATATCAAAGTGTAGATTAGAGCCTGTATATTCACTATTTGTAATGCCAATATAAGTTCCTTTTTTAATTTTCTCTCCAGCTTTTAATTCTGGAGAGATTTGTTCCATTTCAATATAGGTGAAAAAAACAGGATATTCATCCGCTGTTCCACCTTGTAATTTAGCTTGCATTCTTGAGTAGCCGCAATCAGTTGTCCTAACAACACAACCATATTTACTTACACCATCGCCGCCAAACCAGCCAACATTTTGAATAATTCCATTAGTCATTGAATAGACTTTTTGTCCGCCACCTACACCAAAATCCATTTTACTAAAACCATGGTCAGTATATGTATGCGGTCTTTGACATGGAGTAGCATCATCATCAATATAATGTTGAGCATAATTTCCTAATGGATGTGCGAAATAATTACTCATTTTATCACCCCTTAATCTTTAATTGGGTCAATTAGGTAGTATCCTTCAGTTAAACCTGAAGTATCAGCAGAAGCTCCTCCACCGCTAATGGAAGAAATACCATTTGATAACTGTTCTAACAAATCCCATAAAGAAGTATCTGTAAGATTGCCGTTTTGGTCAATAGCATAAAGATTGTGAAAATCCATCCATACTTTACCATCATTAGCCATAACGATTTTAGCATTATTAATTCTTACTTCATCTGGCATCAATCCAAAGCTAGACATATTTAATTTTCTACCATAATAATCAGACACTGTGCCGCCAATATACAGACAACCATTCTTTAAAATTGACAAAATGTTTTTATATACTATATCGCCATTGCTTTCGCCAGATAATGCGGACATAAAAATACGTTCAGCACCAGCAAGAATTGTTTCTCTTGAAGAAATGATAGAAGCATCTGTTGGTTTATTTTCGTTGTAATTTGTAGTATTTGTTGTGGTATTAGCAAAAGCGTCTTTGATAATATTATATAGTTGAACATATCCTTGACCTGTACAGTGAATTCCATCTGTTCTTGGAATGTTTTGAGTTTTACTATAAATATCAATATACTTATAATTTTTAGACTTAGCAAAAGCTTCAAGATATTCGGTTTGGAACTTGTTATTTTTTTCTACACTATAGCCGCTAGCATCAGAAGTAATGTAAATCATTGACATAATATAAATGTTTACATTAGATAGTTTTAAGTTATTTTTTGCGAGAATAGTATCAATAGCTTCTTGATATAATTTGAAAAATTCTTCTTTTGAATAACCTATATTAACATCATTAACGCCAAAAAAGAATGCTAAATTTTTAGCTTTTTTAATAGCATCATTATCATAATAAGCAGTATGTGGAACTCTATTATGACTATCAACAGAAGCACTACCAATACCAATTGCTCTATCTTTTAATGGAGTTGTGGACAATCCAACTGTAATAGAATCGCCGATAATTACAAAATCTGTTGAATCAATATCAACTACTGAAGAACTTGAAGCACCATAAGTTTGAATTGACTCAACCTTGCTTTTTTCTTCTGTTTGTTTTTCGTTTTCTTTTTTAGTCTCTTTTTCACTTACTTCTGAACTTTCATCGTTTCTTACGACTTCCGAACCACCATGAATAGCTGTTTTGTTATTGATGAAAATACCAACTTCATCTGTTTTAACTTCAGAAGTAGTTAATTCTATTTGTTTCCCTGTCAATTCTTTTGCCGCCCAATATTGATAACTTACACCTTCATAATTTCCATTTATTTTATAAAGTGAATAGTCAGTTTTAATATCGGTAGCTTGTCCGACTTCAAGGTCTTTAATATTCCAGCACGTTATTGTTTCTACTTGAATATCATCTGCTGTTTCAATATGAGCATTTGGTTCGTTTCCTTGAAGAAGCAATGCTTTTACCGGATAGCCTGCTTTAATTAAATTGTTTTCTCCTTCTTTTACTCTATATAAAGAAGTATTATAAATACCAATTGGCGTGCTATCAGAAAATTTTTGGTCTAGTAATTCAGGTTTAATTTTTCCATTTTCTAACTCAGATTCTAAAAATTCAATACGATAAATACTATAAGATAAAACAATTTCTATAACTTGTCCTTCATCTACTCTTGTGATTCGTGTTCTATCGTTGTTAAAATAATAATAAATAGAATTGCCGTCAGAAATATTATTAACTTTATATACGGTAATATAATATTTCTTTTCTTCTGGCTCTTCGTTAACAAGTAAAGAAACATTATCTTTTGGTTTGTCTAAACCAGCTTCATGGTCGGTATCTGGAATTAAATTCCCCTCACTGTCATAATTATCACTTAAAATGCTATAATTTTTACCATCAGTATATTGCTTTACAATTTCTGTAAGAGCTGAGTTTTCACTTAAAGAAACAATTGTAGACTCATACACATAGTAGCCGCCAGAATACTGATATTCTGGTTTTGCTGAAATTGTTTGTCCATTATTATCTGATTCAAGAACTTTATTAGTAATGAACATTTCACCTGTAAGACTTAATCTAGCAGAATAATCGCCTTTAACATCAGCATAATCTGAAGCTGTTTCTGTTTTAAAAATTGCTTGCCCACTATCATTATACAAGTAGAAACCGACATTTTGATTTGTTAATTCATTTTCTTGACGATAGTCGCCAGTTAAATTAACAACATCACCAGAACGAAATTCATAACCTGCTCTTAGTCTTACGTTATTGTTTTCAATAAGACTTAAACCATATTTATTAAATCTTGTAAAATCTACTAATCCAGATGTGCTTGTAGCAGGACTACGATAAGCAGAAATACCATCTTTGTCCCATAAGAAATAGATATAATTTCCATCAATTATTTGAATCTTAGAAGCGTCTAATTGTCCAAATTTAATATAGTCAGCGTTAATACCATTTGGACCAACACCCGTATCCCATGTTTGTCCGCCATCTTTAGAAAAATATAATCCTTCACCAGTTAATTTATATTGAGAAGATTTATTATCAATTCCTTTGCCAGTTGTTCCCTCTTCATTTACAGTGATATTATCATCATTTGTATTAATAAGAGTTAAATCTCCTTCAAATAGAGTTCCTTGTAAACTTTCTTTTGAAATGTATTTTGTTGCTGTGAAATTTGCTGCTCTTTTATAGGTGTTTTCGTTAAAACTTAACGATTGAACAGAAGCAGTAATTGATTCAAACAAATCCTCAAAAGCAGAAGTATAGTTTTGAACTTCAATTGAATTCTGCTGTGGATTATCTAAATTATAATTGATAGCTGAGATTAAAACTTTTTGTCTATTAGGTAAACCAGTTTTTTCATTAATCCCAAAGAAATCAATATCTTCAATAAAAGTAGTATCAGCTAATTCAAAAGTATAGTCTTCGTCAAGAGAACTTAAATCAATAACAGAAATATTATAGGTTAATTTTGGCTTACAAGAATCTGCTAATACACTAACTGCCGCCCAATAATATTCATTATCAGTTAAATAATCACTATCAGTCCAAGTTCCTTCTTTGATATAAGGCTCGTATTTTTTATAAAACTTATCACTAATATCATTAATCTTGTTTAACCATTCTGAACGCTTTAATTTCCAAATTTTTACCTGTTCATACATACTCTTATATTGCCCGGCTTTACCATTTGTAATATAAAGATTTTTTTGAATTATTTCTTGTCTAAAGTCTTCCCAGCTTTCAAAAGGTGGTATATAATTTTCATTTTCAAATCCTTCTATCATTAGCCGCCAGAATAATTCTCCCCGACAATAAGAGTCGGCGTATTTGGTTAATAATTCTTTTTGAACCCCAAAGACAGTTAAATCTTTTTCGTATTTGTTGCCATATTCAACACTTTGAAATTCATAAGTATAATCGCCTTTTTCGTTCTTTTCTCTATGAATTAAGTTGAAATAATTGTTACTAAAGAATAAGTCTTCCACAAGTCCCCAAAGAATTGTTGCTTGTTCTTTTAGTTTTAATAAATAATTTTTATAAGAATCAGAGGTAGTGTAGTCATCAACTTCATTATCTGTAGTATCTTTACTTAATTGCTTAACTTTAAATTGATACATTCTTTGAGAAATTTTTTGCCGCTCTTCTAATGCTGTCGTAATACCCTCATCACTAACAATATTTGCCGCTTTTAGCTCTTTCATAGCTTCGCCAGTCATATTAATAATTAAATTAGTTAAATCATCATACTTTTCATTATAGTAACCAATAGTAGGTAAGAAAGCAAAATCTCCTTTATCAATTCCATATAAATCCCTTACAACTTGTTCAGCATTTAACAACCCTTTTTGAGTGTAGTAGGAAAAGTCCATAATATAAGAATTTTTACCAACATTATCTTCAGCTGTTTCAATAGAACACATTCCTGTTTTAGATAATTCACTATCAACATTTTCTACATAGAGTTTTGTTGTTAAAGAAGAAGAATCTACAGTTCTTGATATATTAGCCAAGTTTTTTTCATATCTAAAACCAATTTGTTGAACGCCGCCTTTTTCAGTCATAAAGAAAACGTGCTTTTTCATTTTACCATTTTCATCTAAAAGAATTTTGCCGTTTTTATCAAATTCTATATAAAACTGTGGATAAATTTCAAAAACTTTAGACAATTCTTGAATCAGATTAAAACGATTAGATTTTTCTTGTGATAAAGTTCTGATTCTTCTTGGGTGTTTTTCTGTTTGGAATCTATATGGACAATAACCTAATTTTTGATAAATACATTCTTTATCAAAGTTGCCGCCAAAAGAGCAATCACACCAACTATTTTGATAGGTTGCTTTTGTGGCATCATAGTATTGGCACTGTGTTAAATCAATTTTTGCCGTGATAATTTCAATATCATCTTCGGTATAAGTAGTTGGGTCAGTAGCTTTTAAATAATTTTTTACTTTAAAGGTATCTTTGTATTCATATTTATTGGTTTTTGGATTTAAGAATTTCATTGCTTCTACAAAATATTTCTGAACACCATAGGTTTCTCCTAAGGTAATATCAGTTTCTGTTAGTAAATCTTTTTCATGAACTAAAGAGCAATAAACGCCTTTTGAATCCGGCAATTCAAACAATTTATTAGACTGCCGCCCATTCAATATATCAAAATCTCTACCAGTATATTTATAAACAAAGTAATTATCGTCAAAGTCCATTAAACGATTTCCATTTACATCTTGTTCTTGTGGTCTAACAGTGGTATAATCTTCTTGAATAAAATCGTGTCCACGTGTAAAAGCTTCAAATAATTTTAATTCATAAAGATTCGCTGATTTTCGTTTTTGCTCAAATTTTAAAACGCATTCTAATGTTTTTCTTTCACCAAATTCTAATATTTCAGCAATTTTATTTAAGAAAACGGTAAAATCTCTGACATCTGAAATTTTTGTTTTAATTTTTTCTTTTTCATAATAGACATCAAAAAATAAGAGTTTATTTTTAATTCTTTCTTCTGAATCTTTTAAGAAAAAATCTTTCAGTCCAATTGCTTTAGATTCTTTATTTTTTAAGATATTTTCTAATACTACATCTTCCTCTTTTAATGTATTATACCATTTTTTATCAACCGCAAAAGAAGTCATAGGAATTAGTCTCCATTCTACTGGATACTTTTCCCATTTGCTTTCAACTAACGAATCTTTATCAGCTTCATGATTTAATTTTATTAGTGGTGGCGAATCTTTTTTCCATATATGCTCTCCAGTAAAATCTAAATTAAGAACTTGGTCTAAATAAGTAAAGAACTCTTCTGGAGAATAATTCGCTTGGTCAATCTTTACATAATTATAATATTTATTTGATAAAGTCATAGAAGTCGGGACTTGTCCTTTTGGAATTTGTGCTTTAATAATTAGCTTTTTTTCATCAATCACAACACCTTCTTCTGGCTTTTCATATAAAGGTTTTTTTGTTGTTCTTGCGTCTTTGCCGGGCTTAAAAGCTAACTTATAGTTGCTAAAATCATTAATATATTCTAAAGCTGTAATAGAAGATTCAGGATTCACTAAGCCGCCAAAAACAGATACAGTATCATAGGCACTTGAATAGTTTCCATCTAAACTAATGCCGCCATAATTAGAACCACCATCTGGTTCTTCTGAATTTCCAGAAGATGAATCATTGTCATTTAGCCAAGATTGAATTTGAGCTAAAGACACGCCATGAGATAATCCACCAGCACAAAGCTTATAATTATATTGTGTTGTATCATCTTTTATTAATTTAACCATCATGAAATTCTTTGCTCTTGCGGCAGTAGCATCGGCATTCATAGCAGAACTAAGATAATTTCTAATTTGATTTACATTACCTATTGCTTTCTTTTCGCCAGCATTAGAGGGATTAACACTAAAAATAGCGTAATCCCCACTTAGGATAGCTTTGCCGCCATCATAATAGCCTGCTTTAAAATAAAAACCGTTTCCTAATCTTGAGGTTGCTCCGACTTGTCGCTTTGCTAAACCCAAATTGTTTGTGTAGTAAATATGTTTAGTGTCTTGTGCCGTTGTCCATAAAGCAGTATAAATATTGTTTAAAATGATATTGTTAAATTGAATCATACTCATTGATAAAATGCCAATTCTCATAGCTCCATTAGCGTTTGTTCTATCAGCTGAAACATGATAATATTGATTTGTTCCAATGGGGAATAAGCCGTTTTGAGTAATAGCAGTAGCACACAAACTTTTAATTTGACTTTGGTCTAATTTTCTTTGCTTTACCACAAAAGCGGTGGCGGCTTTACCAGTCTTTGTGTAGGGTTCAGGACTAATAAGTAATAACCCTGAACCTCTTTTTACAGCGGACTTAGCATAGTCTAATTGTGTTGAATTATAACTAACTGATACACTTGCCATTATGAACTTTCACCTCCAGATTCTTCTTCATCTTTATTTTCTGTTTCTTTTTTAGTTTGTTCTAACCAAAAAATTCCGTAATAATAATCATTAATAAATAAAGCATAAGCCATAGATTTTGTATCATTATTTTTTGGTAACATAACATTAAAGAATAGCGGGTCTATACTTGAAGTTGTACCTTTCCATACAGGCTTAGCATCTGTAAGCAAATCTCCATCATTTAATGTATAGTCGTAAGTCTCTGTATTTTCATCCTTTTTGTTTTCATCTTTTTTCTCATTATTATCATTTGCGGCGAATAACATTAATTGCTGAGATTGAGCTTTTGGTGTTGATTTTTTATAAGTTTCATAACAATAATCCAAATCAACATTTCCTGTAATGCCATCAATTCTACCTGTGCAACTGTATTGAAACATAACATATTTTCCTGTATACGCTGTAAGTTTTCCATTAGTTCCAAATTGTGCTACCCAAATTGGATATTTTTCTTTGTTTTCAGCAGACAGAACACTTTCCAATCCACTAGCAAAAGAATAAATACCACATATATAGCCCTGCGATTTCATATATTCGCAAAATGCTATACTTAATTCATTTATACTATTAATATTGCTGCTTTCTTCTACATCATAGAAAACTGGATAAGTCAAGTTCTTATCTTTTATGGTTTCAATACATTTTTTTGCTTCTTCTACAGCATCCTCGGTTGTCTGAGCATAACTATACCAATATATACCATAAGGAATACCATTTTCAGCACAGCCAAGAGTATTGTTATTAAATTGTTCATCAACGGAATCTTTCCCATATCCAGCACGAATTATTACAAAATCTACCTTTCCAGATTCTTTTACTTTTTTCCAATCAACTTTTCCTTGAGCATAAGAAACATCAATTCCTTTTGCTTTAATGTTCCCGTCATTATCTCCTTGACCACCTGAACCGCCGGAATCCTCAATTTTCCATCCAGCAGCTTCAAGAAATTTATCTGAAAAATTCTTGTTATCTACTTTGTAAATTTTAACTTCCGCCTTATCAACTAAATAACTGTTGCTATCTTCGCCCTCAGACCATAATTCTAATTTAACTCCACTATAATCGGTTTCTCCGTAATTAATAGCTTTTGTTGAATCAATAGAAACAGTCATTGGTTCAGAATCTGAACGAATTCCAATATATGGTGTAGTAATATTAGCCTTTGCTTTAAATAATAAATAAGCATTATCTGGAACATCTGCTTCTGGATTCTCTATTTCATCCCATGTCCAACTGCCGTTCTTTTTCTTGTAGTGTAAAGTTGTTGTTAAAGGTTCATCAGAATTGCTTTTGTCATTGAATGGAACAAAAGTTAAAGTATTCATATCTTCAAAAATATCAGCAAAAGAAATAAATTTATCAGTATCTTGTCTATTGCTAACACCACTTAAAGTATAATTACCATTAATATCAACAGAACCTTGACCAATAATGATTTTATCTAAATCGACATTATAATTTTTAGTAAAAACCTTATTCTCAATAATCGCTGCAGTAGCCCATGTTTTATAAGCATCCGCCGCCAACTCAACATAAGAATTTTGTTTGTCTTTTGGAATGTCTTTTTTTTCATTTGTGTAAGCTCTATAAATTAAATAATTATAATCGTCTTCGGCATTACAATTTGCCCATTTCGAATATAATTCTGAAATATTCTTATCATATTCAGTAATAGCATTCTTTAAATAATTTTTAAAATCATCCTCTGAACTTTCTGTTGTTAATTCTTTTAAATCGCAACTTAGAAGAAAATCATTATAAGATTCTAAAGCCTTAGTATATAATTCTTTTTCGTTCTCATTAGCTCTATGAACGGTATTTTCTGTATTATTTCTAAAAGTAATTGAATAATCTGTAATAATCCAGTTTCCTGTGCTAATTCTAATAGCATAAACTTTATCTTTTTCAATGTTAATTTCATTGGCAGACAGCCCAAAGTTCAAACAATAATCAGATGAAACAGTTCCTTCTAAATCCATATCATAGCCTTTTACAATATTCGGGCTTAAAATTTCTAAATAAAAATCACTAATATTTTCGTCAATAGTTTCGCCAGTAGCTTCTTCCGTTAGTTCGTTTGTGGATTTAACACTTACTTCTAAAAGGTTAGCATAAGAACCGATATTATATTCACTTGTATCATTTTGTGTAAGCGATTCCCAGCCTGTTTCTTTAGTAATTTTTTCGCCATTTTGAACTAAATTTTTTGCCAAAGTAGGTAAAATAATCCTTGTATCATCTTTTGAACATACTCTAAAATCTTTACCTACATCAGTTTTTATAATTTCATTAATTTCTTTTTCAGAATAAATATTTTCATATTCTTCTGCTTTATTGTTATAAATTTTACAATAGATTTCTGAATTTAAATTGAATTCGGTTCTGTCAGTAATAGAAATTTTTCTTGCGGCGTAAACTTCATTGTCGCCTAATTCTTCCATATATCCATCATAATAAACTGGATACCATGTAAAATCATCAATAGTTCGAGTATTCGGCTTAACATTAACAGAATAGGTTGTGTTACCATCTGTTTTCAATTCATATTTAGTTGTTAGTTTAGATTCTTCTGGAATTGCTGTGGTAGCCCAATAGATTAAAGTATCTTTATTTTTTAATTGTTCTTTTAGTACTTCATTCCATTGAGAAACTTTAATAACATAATGACAGTCATTGTTTACTACTGTTCCGGATTCATCAATTAAAATTTTGTCGCCATCTTTAAAGAAAATAAATTGAATTAAATCTGTAGGACTTTTTGATTTTGGCTGTAGAGCATATTGTTTGTTATTCTTATTCTTTTCATAGCTACCATATAGGGCTGGCTCTTCTGTAGCTTTGTAAGCATTTGTATAAACATTACCATAAATAAAGGATAAATCGCTATATGGAACATAAATATAATCGCCACTTAACTCTACCATTTTATTATCATCTAATAGTTTAAAGCCATTATCTTTATAATAATTGTCCCAAAAAATTTCTTTTTCTCTTGCTGAATCATCGCCCAATTCTAAGGCACGTTCTTCATCTGTAAAAATATTTGTTAAAGTTGCTTCTTTTAGTTCATCAAACCTGCCATCTTTTTCAATAACGCTTTTATAATATTCACTTTCTTTATTAAAATTTTCTGGCTTTACATTTAAAGTAATTGGATAGGCTTTAATCTTTCCGCCAAATTGTGATAAAGGAATTTTATAAAAGCGTTCTTCTTTAAATTCTGTAAAATCACCAGTATTTAATTCTGGTTTATAGTCCCATACACTATCTTCAAGAATTGTGTTCATAAAGACACCTAATTCATCTACATTATTATATAATTCTTCATCAAAAGTAATCCCGTAACCTGTTCTAGATAATTCATCAATAAAACTATCTTGACAAGTAAAAGTTTTCATTAAACTCTTGAAATTCTTTTCTTCTGAAATTTGCTTTACATAAAATTCTAACCAACTATCTTTATAGAATAGCTTTACTTTTTGCTCATTATAAAGCATATCAATAAATTCATTTTTAACATATTCTCCTTTCTCCGAGTCAAAGAACTTAGATGGCATTTTAAAAGTTAATGTATTAGTTCCTTTAATTTCTTTTTTTAATTCAATTTCAGTCGCTTTGCCACCATAGGTCATATTAGAATTACCAATGGTCGCTAAACGTCTTTCACTCTTAATACCATTGTCACCTAAATGCTCTTCCCAAATGCTCAATTCATATGGATATTTTTGAATTGACATACCTTTTCTCTCACCTCTTATTAATAAAACAGTGGCGTATATTTAATTTGTGCTTTATTTAATATATCTGCTAAGCCCCAATAGAGTGGTGGAAACAAATCCCAAATATAATTACAAGCATACCACCACCATTCGTTAATGTCGCCTTTGATTCCCATTGCTGGTGCGGCATTAACTCTCCAATATTGTTGTAAAGTTTTTAAAAAGCCATATTCCAATTGTTGTTCTCTGCGTTTGTATAACTGATAGCCAAATTTATCATCTTTTGGTAATGCTGCAATTTCATCATCAAACCAGTGCCGGAATTTTAACGCTTCGTCAATTTTTGCATTTGTATTTAAATCGGTTATCTGTTTTTTTAGTTTAAGTAGATATTCTTTTGCTGCCAGATAATAAACTGAATCAAATCTTTGCTGGATATATTTATATTTACCATCATCGCCACCATAACCCCAATCAAAAGGTCTAGCATCTAACCAACGCTTGCCGCCCCATAAGTCTTCATCACATACAGGAGCGACTTCAATCAAAGACCAGCCGGGTGGTAATTTAAACCAGTGTCCTTGCTTTATATTCTCATTATAAATTGTTTTTTTAGGCTTATATGTATAAAAATTAGAATAAGTTTTTTTATTTTCTTTCTTATACTCTGGGTTATCTATATTATACAACATCTCTTTTTCTGTGTCAAGGTATAGCGTTGCATTTTTAATATCATCTGTGGTAATATCAAAATAGTCGTTCGTAATCCACTGCGGCATAATTGATAAATTAAAATCATCTTGTCCATAATATAAATCTTTACTTCTTGTAATATATTCTGGCGGATTATATAGATAATCTCTTATAAAATCATTATGCGTATAAGTATTATTTTGAAAAACAGCAGCATCTTTATATTTATTTAAGATAGCTTCTTTTAATGTTTTCCAATATAATTCATAGCGTTCCATATCATCAATACATAAGTCATAAAGCTCTTCATATCTATTAGCATATTCAACACCTTCTTCAAATTCTAATAAAGGATTTCCGCTATCATCCTTTAACAGTGAAGATTGCCAATAGAATAATTTTATATAATGAGCTAATTTTTCTCTTGGAATAGGTTCTGCTATATAACAATGTTTAGGGTGTGCTTTTCCTAATAATCTTGGGTCTGGTCGTCCCACGATAATTCCATTAGGTAAAGGCCATGGTAGAACATTAGGCTTTTTAAAATAAGCGTCTCCGTATTTTTTTGTATCTTCATCAATTGGACTTTCAGTGGTTAAACCAGTCCAATCTACTGCTGCTGGAATAGGTAATCTTTGAACATTATAGCGTCTAATTTGAAAATGATTCCCCCTATTAGTCCAAAAACTTCTTTCGTTATTATCTAATTTTAATTCAAAATCTATTGGAATATCACCCGGATTATAAACTAGTAATCTGCTACCGATTAAAGCGTTTTCATTATTTAATCCTGTGTCCATATTGATATAATTCGTTTTGGAATATTGCGGCAAATAGATAAGCTCTTGGTCATAATCTAAAGTTGGTGTCGTCAATAGTTTAGAAGATTTTGCCCATTCAGGCACATTATCCCAATATCCTCTTACATCAATAATTGTTTTTTCTCCATCAGGAGTATTAAAGTATAGTTCGCCAGCTTGAACTTGTTCAATTGTTGGATAGCCCCCTTTCCATGGAGTTCCCATATTGTTTTCAACATTATAATATTCTTTAGTATTTTTATTATAAATTTTTTGTTTTTTCTTTTTATAAGGATTTTCTTCAATAGTGTTAGTTAAAATAATTCTTTCAGGTGGTGTCTTTAAATAATAATCCGCCGCCCGAACAATATATTTATTAAAACCAAAAGCATAAGGAAAATAACAAATAAAATTTAAAGTTCCTTCACCTTTATATACTCTTTCACCTGTGTGTCTATCAGTAAAACAAATAAAATTAAAATCTGGTTTCGATGATAATTTTGCTCTATAAGTCTTATAAGGAAGCTCATCAAAAACTAAATCCTTTAATTTATCTGTAGAAAACACTTGTGAAATTTTTCTCCAATTTTCTTCTGAAATATTATCAAAAGCAACATTACATGAAAATTCTCTTTTATCATAAGTTTGACCAAAGTAATACGTGCCATCAGAACCAACAATATCAGTTGTATAATCTGTTGGGTCGGGCAACAAATTTTTATTATATCTATCACTTGAAGAAACAACTAATAAGTTTAAATCTTTTGTATGAATGTTTCCAAAGCGAAAACCAACAAAATCTTTCATCCTTTTACCTCCTACAAAAAAGACCCCTCGCCGGATTAAGGCAAGAGGTCTAAAAGTTATTTCTTTAAAATAACCGAAGTTCCAATTGGTTTTGCGGCACTCGTTATTTTTTCTTCTACTCGTTTCATCATTCTATCTACATCATAATCATTAGCAATACTCTCTACTGTAATGTTGACAGAGACGTTTGTATCTCCATAAGTTGCGGAAACCGCATTATTAGCATTACTTGTATTATTAAAAATAGGTAAATTAGCTAGTAATTCTGCCGCTTGTCCAATTCGTTTTGTGTCTTCAGCATTCAGGAAAGCTTCTGGCTTATTCTGTGTTCCATCTACCCAAGCCGGGCCAGTATAATTTACTAAGCCACCGTCAGCATATTTGAAACCAGAAAGATTTGAGAAGCCATGTTTTCCTGTTCTTTTCTTTGCTTTTGCCGCAAAATTACCTTTGGAATCTTTTGTAAGTCCACTAATTTTGCCGCTATTTTTCCATTTATTATACCAGTCTTGCATTTCTTGCTGCGTATTAAAATAATAAGAGTCTGTTCCCGTAGAAAAGACATAATTTCTTTGTTTTCCACTAGAATCTTTAGAACTTTTATGCTGTGATACAGTATTCTTCCAATCTTGTTCTCTTTGGGTGCGAATTTTGATACCAGAAACAGCACTGGTCAAAGATTGCCCTGTAATTCCTGTAATAGGATTTGCGGCAGTCTGAGAAACACTATGTGTTTTACCTTTATTCTGCAATTCTTGAATCCGTTTCTTGTCATCAGCAGTCTTAGTCTTTTTATTCTGTAAGGCTTTAAGCTCTTCATTTTCAGCGGTGGTTAATCCTTGAGCACCCATAGCAATAACAGTTTGAGACGCTTGGTTTGCCATTAAAGAAGCCAATAAGCTTGAATAATAATCTGAAACTTGTTTCATATAATTCATAGATGTATTAGCAGTGTCAGCAATAGCATCAGCAACAGAACTTTGAGCATCAGCTAAAGCATCTAAAGCATCTTGTAATGCTTCTCTTGCTTTTTCTTGTGCATCTGCTACTTTTTCTTGAACTTCTCCTAATGAACGGTCAGCTTCATCTGTTAGAGTTTCACTAATAGTCGCAATAGTAGCTTCTACTTCCCCTTGTGTGGTTTGTAAAGCATTAGTAAAGTCAACTGTTGAAGTTGTCATATAAACTTCTCTAGCATTATAAAGCTCTTCTAATTCATCTCTATATTGTTCAAGTTTTTCAACCGTCATGCTTTCTACTTCTGGATTATTCTCAAAGAACCAACTTGTCATGTCTTCCTGAGAAGCCCAATTACTAATAATTTCAGCTGCTTCTTTATATAAATCTGCAGCATCAAGCACATCCTCTAAATATTCAATTTCAGCGTCTCTTGCTTCTTTTTGCGTTTCATACATTTCTTTCATAGAGTCAATTAAAGAGTCTACTTCATCATCTAATAATTTTTCTCTATCTTGCTGAACTTCATCTTCTAAAGATAAAACATTTTTTTGATTAGTGCCAGATGTATCACGTTTTAATAAAGCTAATTTACGCTCTTTTTGTGCTAAATCCTCATAAGAATTTTCTCTATCTCTAAGTTTACGTTGCTTTTCAATAGCTTCCTCAAGAGCATCTAGATAATCATTATCCGCTTCCTCTAAAGCACTATATTTGTCTTTGGTAGCGTCAATTTCTTCTTGATATTTTTCTTTTAAAACTTCTACTACCTTATCTTGTAAGTCAATTACTTTATCTCTAGCATCTTTTCTAATTTGTTCTGCTTCATCTAATCTATCTTTTAGCTTGTCATTATTATCATCAATCTGGTCTAAAAGTTCATTGATTTGCTGTGCTGTTTCCATTGCATAAGACTTTAAGTCATCATTCATAGGGGCATCAGTCAATGCTTTAATATCAATCATTACTCTATCATTTATCATAGAATAATAGCCAGCATAATTCTCATCTAGCACTTTTAAGAAATTTTGAACAGACTGTTCAATTACAGCATTTTCAGCTTTTGTTGCTACAGCTTCTTGATGAATTAAATCTTGGTATTTTTTAACTAAATCATCAACATTGTCTTCTGATTTTAGATTTTCAATTTTTTCTTTTGTTTCATCAGCTTGTTTGCCTAATCTTTCAATTAGAGTAGTATAATTATATAAGTGGTCAATTGCTGGTTTATACCATTCAGTTCCATATAAGGCTTCTTGTAAATCTTTTTGAGCATCTGCTACTTTCTTCTCTGCATCAGCAACTTTCTTTTGTGCGTCTGCTACTTTTTTAGCATTGTCAGCATTTTTCTTCTTAGTTTCTGTAGCTTTTTTCTGGGCATCGCCATACCCAGATAGAATTTCTGCTGCGGCAGATTCTCCCATTAGACCAATGTTTTTCAGATAGCTTTCATCATTTAAGAGTTTGTTTAAGTCTTCAATTTGCTTTTTAGAACCACTTATTGCATCAGAAACACTTTTTTTCTCAGCAGACAATTCAGCTGGATTAAAGTTGACAATTCCACTAGCAGGAACATATTTTCCTTGTAGCAAATTCATTGTTTGTAATTGAGAAATAATTACATTGTTTAATGAAATCTGGGAACTTGTAGCATTTAATTGTGCCTGATATAGTTGTAGTGTAGTAAGTTTTTGTTGCTCTTCGCTAATAGCTTGCCGCAACTGGTCTTTTGCTGCTTCAACTAATTGGTCTTGAGTTAAAGCTAGATTTACATAAGCATCTCTAAGTGCTTCTGTATCAAGAACATAACCATTAGAAGTTGCTTTAACATAATCGTTAATATCTAACTTCATAGTTTTTAGTTCATCAGCTAAAGACGAATAATCTGAGAAGTTGATAAACCCATTTGTTAACTGGTTTTCAATAGCTGGTTGAACTGTTTTACTGAAAGATTTAACAATATCATCCAGCTTACCTTTTACTTGGTCTTCGATTGTTTTTAAAGCACCTTCGGTATCTACCTTTAAATCCAAAGGCCCCATATCTTCTGCCATGTCATAAAAAGCTTTGATTACTGCTTTAGCTTCATCACCAGTCATTGATTCTTCTAAAACATTAATAATAGTTTCTTTAGCTTCTTCAATATTCGTCAAATCAGTATTAGCAAAGTCAGTAGACACTAAAGTACTAAATTCTTTAGCAGTTAGATTATATTGGTCTTTGAATTTTAATGCCGCATCAGCAAAATCTTTAGCTGTGTCTTCTCCAAGTCTATTAGAAATGTCCGCCATACTTAAAGCAAATTGATTAATTTGGTCAGTAGTCCAAGTAGAAAAGACATCTTTTCCATAAGTTGTAAAGCTTGAAGCATCTGAAAGAGCTGAATTTAAAGCATCAATATACTGCTGTTTGTATTTATCAAATTCTTTTGCGTTGATTCCGGCAATTTGATAAGCTTGTAATTGAGCGGCTGTTAATTCTGGAACTTTTTGGGCAAATTCAGAAATGGATTGTTTTTGCTTGTCGGTTAATTGAGAAGTCATTACTAAAGCAGATTGCAGTTGCTTATAAGAAGAAACGACAGTCTTTAATTTATCAACTAAATTATTCCAATTAGCATCAATTTCTTTATTAAAACTCTTTTCTGTTCCTCCGGTAGCTAACCAAGCAGCTTGTTCATCAGGTTCTAAGCTGCCCCAATCTTTTAAAGAATTTGGTGAATATTCTTTGCTTATTGTAAATTTATCTCGATACTGATTAGAAACAAAATTAGCCACTGCTTCTGTTTCATCACTCGACCCCTGTAGAGCTTCTGAAAGATAGGCAACTTGCTTATCTTTCAGCTGTTTATAAGCTCTTTCAGATTGATTGTCAATAACTTTCGCTAAACCATCGAAATAGCTATCTATTCCTTTGAATTTTTCTGAATCTGGATTTTCTACTCCGGTTAGTAAATCTAATAGAGCTTGAGCATCTTCATCAGTAATCGTTTCAAAATTAACATCTATGGAATTAGCATTAAAAACATCTTGCCAGTCAAATTTACCTTGGTTTGCTATATCATTTAATGTACTGCTTAAAAAATCTGAACCTTTATAATTTTTCCATATTTCTTTATTCTCATCTATATAATCTTTTGTAGCATTTAGAGCCAATGTTGTTTGAGAATCTAATTCTAACTGCAACTGTTTAGATTGGAACTCAGCATTGGCCGCAACCAAGTTATTTAGATAACTTTTTTTAGTTCCTTCTTCAGCAAGCTCTTTTTGTTTATCGACCATTGTTTGCCACAATTCAGATTGAACTTGCAATTGTCCAGTGGTCTCATCATAATATGTTACGATTTCAGGGAACTGTTCTCTAATTTGAGAAACTAATTCATTATATCTTTCTTGTTCTTCAGTTGTTTTAACCTGTTTAGAGTTTAAAGCTTCGTATTCTTCTTTTAAATCGCTTACAGATTTTGCCGAATCTTTTGATTCTTTTGCTTCAGTTGTAGCTGTATTTGCTGCGTCTTCTAATTCATCTAAACGCTTTTTCGCTGCTGCGACCCTGTTCTCAATCTTATTATCTTCAATTTCTTTTAATTTATTTCTAATAGCTACTACGCCAGCGGTTATTAATGAAATAGTTGCCGTAATAGCTAAAGTCATAGGAGCAATACTTTTAATGAATCCTAAACCGCCTTGAATTCCCATATTTGTGAATATATCAACAACTTGTGGAATCATTGCTCCTAAGCTTGTTAAGCCAGTTGTAGCAAAAGCACTAAAAGGATTATCATTTAAAAAAGCAGTTGTAGCTGCAGTTGTAAAAGCGGTTGAAAAAGTTTGACCATAAACAGCACTACGAGCTTTTATTAAAGACTCTTCGTCAGCATTGTCAAGTATAGATAAATCGGCTTCATATTGGTCAATTTCAGTATCTATATTGTCAGTCTGTTCAATATTCTCAGTTATGTTTCCTAGCAGTTCATTAAGCTGTTCATCTATTCTTCTTCGTTCATCTAATATATTCTGTAGCTGTGCTTGTTCTTGCTCCATTAATTGATAGTCTTGTTGATATTTTTCATGTTCTACAGACAACCAATTTTCAGAAGATGAAGATGATTTTAGTAAATTTATAATTTGTTCATCTTTAGCATTTTTTGCCCATTCAGTCCCTAAATTCTGCCTTACAGCACTAATACGGTCGCTCATAGACTGTTTTCGTCTATTTATTGAAGATTGTAATTCAGCTGCTCGATTTTCACTATTTAATTCTTCAAGTCGAGCTTTTAAACGCTCTACCTTTGCTTCTGCTTCTGTAGTATTCGCCTGTATATTAATTTTTTGTTCTTTTAAATTATTGATTTCTTGCTTTAACTCTTCTATTCTTTGTTCACTATCAGAACTTATTCCTATTTTTAATTTTAAGCTTTCGGGAATAATCTTTTGAGATATTTTCTCAAAAGTATTGCCAATTGAAGAGTTTACTGTTGTAATAGTTGAACTCATTCCCTTAACAATATTTGTAACAACTGTCTTACCAAAAATCAAAAAAGTCGCCGCTAAAGCTGCGTAATCCCAACCAGATAATTCATTTAAAGATTGTAATAAATTATTAGCAGAATCGGCTGCTCCCTTAAAGAAATCGCTATTAACAAACGATTGTCTTAAAGTTTCCCATGAATTCTTTACTCTTTTTGTTTTAAATTCAATGGTTTCCATGTTTTTGGCAAATTGTTGTTGTGATTTGCCTGCTGAATTATATGCCGCATCAATTAATTCCATTGTGCGGTCATAATCACTCATCATCTTTATTTTTTAAAGCGATTCGCTACTTCGCTTCTTCTTATTCAGAACTTATAATTTCTTATAAGAAAAGGTCATATCTTATCATTTCTGAAATTTCCGCTTCAGGACGCTTGCCCCTAAAAAAATGACCGTCGAACCTTCACCTAAATGGTGCTTGGCTGCTGATTATCCAATCTTAATAATTTTTAACTTTCGCACATAAAATTTCTTTTTATGCTGTAGTTTATTAAGCTCTAAGGATTTTCCAGCAATTCAAATATTGTTGCCTGATTCACAAGCAATAAATCTTGACTGTTTAAATACCAACTAATCACGATTCATAGCTATAGCCTATATCATAAATATTTATACATTAATCCATTAAAACATTTACCATTTCTTCTAATGGTATTTCTCATAGAACCCGGCAAAATTCCAATTCGTCTCGCCGCATCACTTGCGTTCAAATATACATTTAAAAGTTCTCCTTTGTCATTATACTCTCCAACTTTTCTAAAATTCCAAGCATTAGTTTCGTCTGCTGCTTTTTGCATATTTTCTTGATGAGAAACTTCTTCTAGATTAGATAATCTATTGTTATGCTTATTGCCGTCAATATGATTAATATCTGTATTTTCTTTTTTATTTCCAATAAAAGTTATCCAAACAAGAAGATGCCCTAAAAGATTTTCTCTACTTAAACTATAACTAATATACCCAGACATTAATTTAGTTCCAGATAAAATTTTGTTTTTAATCCCTCTCACTCTACCCAAATTGGAAATAAAATAACCTGTATCTTTATATTCTTTCCAAATTTCATTATCTAATTCTTCTTGCGTAAAAACAATTTCATCAAATTTAGGACTTTCAGGAGTTTTATCTAAATGTTTATTTTGAGCATTTTCTAATTCTGTTGCCCATCTTAAATTAGAAATATCATTATTTAATCTATCTCCATCAATGTGGTCAACATATGGTTTGTTTTCTGGATTAGGAATGAAAGCTTCGGCAACCAATCTATGAACTGCCTTATTCCTGTTCATTCCATCTTGTCTAAAATTGATATATCTATAAGAATGTAAAATTGAACCTTTTAATGTTCTATTTGTTTTTAAATTTCTAATACGACCATGCGGATTTACCACATAAGAAGTTTCTTTTCCATCTAAAATAATTCGTTTTTCATTAGGTTCAATTTCCGTGATTTCTTGTCTTCCGACTATATTTTTAGAAATTTTTCTATTAAGTTTAATTCCATTATTTGTTGTTTTATTTTCTCTTCTTTTTCGCCACGTATTATTACTATTTTCACTAGCACTAATCCATTTAATATTATCAATCTTGTTGTTAGTTTTATCTCCATCTATATTTATAGTGTAAGGTAAATTTTCTGGATTAGGAATAAAAGCAGCTGCCACTAATTTCTTTACCGTAGTCGTTTTATGCTTTCCAGCAATATTAAGACTAACTGAGCCATTACTTCTAACTTTTAATTCTTTATTAGTTTTACTATTGATAATAATGCCCTCATCTGTAATAATATAATCAGTTTCTACTCCGTCAATAATAATTTTCTTTTCCATATTTTTTCTCCTTATAAACTTAATAAAAATTGATTTCTACCTTCTCTTTCAAATGCTTTTATCATTCTACTCTTTCGATAGTCTGTGAGCGTTCTTCTTTCAAGAAGCTCCGTTGCGGATTGTTCCTTTTTAATGATATTACTTTACCTCGGTCATTACCCTCGCCACATTGTCATTACTAACAATGTTTAGTTATTAAAAAGTTATTGAATATTCCCGACAATTAAGAAGGTTTTTGGTTATTCATATTATAAAGCCGTGAAAAGCAGTGGACAACGAGATTTATCGTCTACTACCCTAACTATAATTCTTATAGTTTAGACTATATCTTCACTTTCGTGCTTTTTACTTCGATTTTAAAAAATCTACTTCCATAAGGAATAGTCGTTGAACCGTTAGCTATATAACATAGCTTAATTGGCTGCGGATTTTTTTAACATAATACGATATTACCATACCTCGGTCATTACCCTTGCCACAATATTATTACTAATATTGTTTGGTTGTATTACATAATAAAAGTTCCCGCAATTCAAAAAGTATTACGCAACCCGTATTGTTTTTCAAGCTGCAACAGTTGCAATATATCTTTGAGAGTTTCTTGATAATCCTTGCCAATTTTTAGAAATATCTAGAAATACATCATCAATATCTCTAAATTGTCCGCTACTATCTTTTAATGAAACCCCAATAGATTTTAATGCCTTGTCTACGTTATTATAATTTAAGTCGCTGAATTGTGATTCAGAAGTTCCAGCAACATTTTCTTTTAGCTCTGTAACAATTATCTTCCATTAAAATCGTTAGTTTTTAATGCGTTTTAAACTGCTTTATATTTCTATAAAGTTGAGACTATATCTTTAATATTTTCCGTTTCATTCTACATAGAATTACTCTAATAATAACTAAAGTTATTTTCGATAGTCGTTGAACTTATTTTATTTTTAGCTGCTGATTACCATATTCTAAGAACTTAGGCTTCCAGCAATTAAGAAAATTTACCCTCACCATACATTTTAGCGAGCAATGATTGATTTCATAGCTGTCAATTATCTTCTATAAGAGGCGTTAATTCTTATACGTTCTCTTATGAACTGCTTTATATTTCTATAAAGTTGAGACTATATCTTTATATCCAATTTTTTAAACCACTTGGTTTTATTTATTAATAGTCGTTGAACCTTTTTCAGCTAATCTGAAATTAGGCTGCGGATTACCCAATCTTTAACCTTTTTACTATACTAAGGTTATTAATCTTACCACTATGCTATCACTATCATAGTTTAGTAGTTAAAGCTCTAAGGGCTTCCCCGTCATTTTAAAAGATTTTTTATTGGCTAGCTTTAACCAATATTCTCAGCAGATTCCTGAGTTGTTTCTACTGTTTGTGTTAAGAAAGCAGCAGTGGTTTCAAGAGCCATACCTGCTGATTCAGAAATAGATGCTGTTCTACTCATAGCATTAGCAATGTCGCTACATTATATTTCATTAAAATTCGATTCTATTTTAATGCTTAGAGCCTTATATTACTATAAGGTTTAGACTATATCTTTTTCAAAAAATTTTTCAAATATCTTTATTTTACTCTGTTTTCAGATAGTCGTTGAACTTTTTATTATAAAAAATAACACAGCTGCTGATTGTCCTATAAGGATTTCCCAGCAATTAATTTCTTTAGACGCTAACGATTAATTTAACGTCTGCCGCCGCTTTAGCAGCTAATTCAGAATATACATCTACTACTCTATCCGCATCTGACATTTCGAGTTTAAAGCCTCTTAAAGCAGAAGTCAAATATTTAGTAGATTCTGTAAAACTTTCTTGTGCTAGTGTTGCTAATCTTAGAGTAGATTCAGTTAATCCCATTGATTCTTCCAAACTTAGCGTTTCTTTCTATAAGAATCACTACTTTCTTATACTGCTTAAAAAAAACAGCTCTATATTTCTATAGAGCCAAGATTATATCTTACCTAATAAGGTGATTCACTTCGCATTGTTTAATACTACTCCCTTTTGAAAGGGGATAATCGTTGGACTTTTTATTTTTTTAAAAATAACTTAGCTGCGGATTGTCCAATCTTTTGCCTTTTTACTATACTAAGGTTGTTAATCTTACCACAATAATAATTGCTTAGTAACAAAAGCTCTAAGGAGATTCCCGCAATTCAAATCGTTTCAGAGCATAAGTAATTATTAAAGTTCTTTCCATCTATATCCACAACTTGTTCCATTGCGTTTTGCGGCACTTGAAATAGCACAAGGAGATACTCCCATTTCTCTTGCCGCTGCAGCGAAACTTGGATACTCTTTGATTAAAACATCATTATTGATTTCATATTGCCCAACTTTATGTTGGCATTTGTGTCCATTTAACTGAGCATTCATAGCATTTTCTGACTGTGTGATACAGCGTAAGTTTTCAACTCGATTATCATCTCTAATCCCATTGATGTGGTCAATTACCATTCCTTCTGGAATCTCTCCAACAAAAGTTTCATAAACAAGTCTGTGAGCTGAATATTTCTTTTCATGAATAGCATATCTTACATAGCCGTTTCTTTTATTAGCTCTTAAAAATTTCTTTCCATTTCTACTTTTCACTACCCCATTATTGCTAATTTGGAATTCTTCTTCAAAACCAAGTAATGGCTTCCACTCAACATTACTTAAATCAATAACGGTCTCTTCCGCTGCTTTTTGCTTATCTACTCTTTTTTGAGGAGCAGAACTCCAGCATAGATTCTCAACAGAATTATTATATTTATCACCGTTAATATGTTGAACATTAGTGAAATTATCTGGATTTGGTAAAAACATTTCTGCTACAAGTCTATGTGTCATAAAAGTTTTTGGTTTACCATCAATTGTTAATTGAACTGTATGATACTCATTTCTGGCATAAGTTCCTTTTAAAAATTTGCCTGTTTTCTTGTTAAAAACCTCACCCTTGTCTGAAATTGTATAATGTGTTTCCTTTTCATCAATAATAATTGTTTTAGTCATTTAACATCTCTCCTTTTGTTTTATTAGAAAAGTTTCCTTTTCTTTATTACAACATTATTATATCATAACTCGCCGCAACAAGCAAATACATTGAATCAATATATTTATTGTGCCGCCACAAAAGAAGTGGATTTACACTGGATTTACTTTAACAATTTGTCCTTTATGGACATAAAGGATTCCCTGCTGGACGTATAAAGCACTAGATTGAATAACATCTTTAGTATTTTGTCCCATCTTCTGTGCCATATCGGCATATTGGTCATAAAATCCCCACATATCTTCTACAGAATAATCAGAGACCATAGCAATAGATGCTAGTGCTTCGTCCAATTCTACTACATCGTTATACGTTTGTAAAACAGCATTCTTAACTCCATATAGAACATTTTGAAATGAAATAAAATATTTAATTCTATTTTTAAAATCTTCAAGAGAAGAATTTAACTGTTGTTGTCTTTCTAGTGTGTCACCAATTACAGATGCACTACGTTTTTGAGCATTAGTGGCATTTTCAGTTGATTGAGCGACATTATTTTGTGCTTCACTAATGACTTCTAAGCTTTGTCTTACTCGCTCATTGGTTTTTGTTGCTTGTTCTTGTTCTACATTCTGTAATTGTCTTTGAGCTTCATCTCTTTGCCCCACATAAGAATCCATTGAATAAGAATCTTGATTCCCTAAAGCGGACTGTCCTGCGGTTCTAACCTGCCCCATAACCGCTTGACGATTTTGCTGAGCATTGCTTACAGCAGCTTGTAATTCTTTTACTGCTTCGGTTGCTTGTTCAATTGTTTGAATATCAGTTGTATCAATACCCATTTCAGACAGAATATTTTTAATTTGTTCTAATTTATTAATATTTGCTTGGTCTGTAAGTCTTTCTAATTCATTTAATTCTTGTTGCAAATTTTCTCTATTTAAAAATTGAGTATTTTCTTTATTTAAATCGTTAATTTGCTTTCGATAATTTGCTATATTTTTTCTTGATTCTTCTTCAGCTTTTCCGGGCAGCACACTCTTAGATTCTTGTTTTAAAGCGTTAGCACGGTCTGTAAGTTTATTAATTCTATCATTAGCTGCATCCAATAATTCTTGTGCTCTTTGTTGATCTTCTACTTGTAATACTGCTGCCGCACGCTGATATAACTTAGCGTATTCAGTGGGATTACCGTTTCTGTTATCTAATCCACCTGCTTTTATGGATTCATATACTTTATTAAATACATCTCTTATCTGTTCGGGTATTTTTTCAAATACTTCAGCATCTTGGGATAATTTATCCCAAATTTTTATGAATCCTTTGGAACTTCCTCCTTTGGAAAAAGCCCCCAATTCATTTAATTTTTCTCCAATAGATTTATCAAAATTTTTGTCTTCTGCTAAAGCTTTTAATGCAGCAAAGGGAGATGTCAAATCATTTTTTCGGACATCTTCAGCATTTGTATATTTCCTTAATTCGTCTGGAATATCCCTTTCATTTTTTACTCGTTTTTCTAAATCTTCAATATTACTTTCTTTTTTTATATCTGCTATTTCTTTTTCTATAGCAACTCTTCTTTGACTAATTTCTTCAGATTTTTGTCTTACTTCTATAGCCTTTTGTTCTTCTTTAGTGATTTCTCTTTCTAATCGAGCAATTTCTTCTAAATTATCTCTATATTTTTCAGAACTAATTACTCCTGCTTGGTCAATTGCTTCTATTTGAGCGGTTCTGTTAGAAATAGTTCTTTGTTTATTAACCCCTAATAGATTAATAGCTTTTCCTTTATCAGAACCAGTTAAATAATCAGCAACATTTTTTTCACTATTCCAAATTTTATTAATATTTTGAACTTGCGTTGCTACTCTAGCACCTAATGATTCCAATGTCTTTACATTTCTTTTCATTCCATCTGAAAAACCAGCTGTAAGCTTTTTAGCAAGTGTTTGAGATACATTCTCGCCTAATTTATCTACTTGTTTATTAAAATCTGCCAAATTACCAGTAGATAAAGCTTTTGATAGTTCTTGTGAAATTTCTGTGTCTAATTGAAAATCAATTTTTGTTTGCCCATTCTTGAATTCAATTCCTGAAAAAGCTTTTGTAAAACGCAAGTTAGAATCCTGAATAATTTTATTTAATTCAGTAATTTGTGTCTTTAATTCACTTTTTCTTCTTTTAAAATATTGTAGTTGTTCATCTGATAAAATCGCTAAAGTCGGGTCGCCGGCAGTTTGTTTTACTCGTCCTAAAACAGTCTGAACTTTGGTATAAAAATTTTCTACTTCTTTTTGTGCTTTTTTAAGTCCAGCGGTATCAATAATTCCCTCTGACATGATTCGATTATAATCATTTGCCGCCAACTCTAATTTGTCAAATTCTTTTGTTAATTTTTCTAAAGCTTTAGTATCTACAGCACCTCTTAAACTTTTAGCCATATTTCTAAAGCCATCAATAATTTGTCGGGTATCTAATTGCCCCTCTATCGTATAAACCTTTTTATTTGCCATTATATCTCACCTCACGAAAAGGCATTTAAAATTTAACCGTAATTCCCTTAAATTTTACCTTTAAACCAGCCACCAAATTCTCATTAATTTCTCTAGGAAAGCGTTCACTACCTAATTCAAAACTATAGGCTCTAATAGGATAATGCTGATTTCTACCTGCTTTATTCTTCTTGTATCCGACACCTCCTTTTCTTGCTCTTGGCTGTAAATTCGTATCAATAGGTAAATAGTTTCTAGTAGGGTCTTCCATATTAATATGTTCTACACTTGGAAAAATACCCTCTAAACTAAAAAGTTGTTTATTTTGTTGTTTTAATTCCCATGCTTGTTGATAAGCTGTCGCCAATATATAAGAAGCTGGAACTATTCGATTGTTTATATAATAAAAAGCGTTTCGTGTTATGTTGTTTAATTCACCTTCTAGACTTTGAGAAGCAGAACGCAAAAAAGTATCAATAAAAAGATTAAAACCTTCGGACAATTCTTCTTTTGTAAAGCCATTAACTCCGAAATAAGACATTATTTCTTGGTTTGCTATTAAAAAGTTTAATACTTTAGTAAAATTTTTAGAACCCTTAAAGGTATAACGACTTAAATCCATTGAACCAATACTTAATTCCGTTCCTGAATAAAGTTGAATATTGTTTCTTTGTGTAGTATAATTCTTTACCTGAATGTTTAGAATTTTTGGATTATAAACTCTTCCATTCTTTCCTATTTTTCTAACTTCTAGCTTTACATCTGTTGCTATTTTTTTACCGCTGGTATCTTTTTCACTTCCGGTAATAATAGCATCATAAGATAACAAAGCTGAGCTTGATGAACGAAAAGCAATCGCCGCCCCAATTTCACCTAATAAGCCAGATATAGAGGATTTAGAGAATAAAGCAAAAATAGATTTTGCTGAATTGTCATTTGCCGCCGCAGCTTTTTCCTTTAGTCCATAAGAAGACAAAATGTAATTTTTTAATAATTTTGTGTTTTGGCTTATGAATTCTAAAGCATCAACATAATCTGGAACTGCGGCATAAGCACTTTTAAGAGCTTCTATAAAAGCTTTTACCACTTGTCCATTTGTAATTCTTTTATTTGCTTTTTCAACGCCTTCTTCTTTTTGATAAAGCGTCATTAAAACCTTTTCACCATAAGTTGAAGAACGTATATTCGTTTCAAGCTTCAAAGAACCGCCTAAAAACCCTACTTTTTGTTGAACTTTTGAAAGCCTATCGGCTGAATTCACATTAAATTGAGTACATAAGTCTGTCCAAACTTTTTTATAAAAACGCTTAATTTTTGTTTCACCAGTGCTTGTATTCAAAGATTTAGAACGAGCAGAATTATTTTTGCTGCGTAATCCTTTATTAGAAATCGCACCAAATTGACTATCTAAAGCATTTGTAATAATTTCGAAAATTGGTTCAGAATTAGCAAATGATTCTTTTGTAATACCTCTATAAATACTATTCTCGTCATTCCAACTTTCTAATAGTTCTATAACCTCATCATTAGCAAAAAAATCATTCCAAATGTATTCCATAATTTCTCTATATCTATTATACTGCGAACCACGCTTTCCTAATGCTCGATTGACACTTCCAGTTAAAAGTGCTTTACCTTTTGAACGGCTACCTTCACCTCTTTTTGTAAAAGATAGCGTTGTCATAAAGCCAGCTAATGAATTAAGTATTCTATTGTCATTTAATCCTGCTAAAAAATCAAATAGTCCCTTATTATCTGTGTTTACAAAATGATTTGTTAGTTCTGAAATTTTTTGTTTACTTTCAGATAAAAAGCTATCAATATTATCTATGTCATAAGTGGGAGCAGAAAGCCCAACGGCATTATAAAGAATAGATTCTTCTTTAAGACTTGCGGCAATTTCCTTTTTTAAACCGCTTAAAAAATTAGTATTCAATTCTCCATTATTCGCCGCCACGCCATTATTTTTATTAATAATTTCACTATAGGTTTTTTTAGCAGAAATTAGTTCATTCTGTATTTTATTGAATCTTTCTTTGTATTCAGGCAAATAAGTAGCTTTTCCGGCATAAAATTGATAATAATATGAATAAGCCATCTTATCACCTCTTAAATATAATCTCCAGTTAATTCACTACCTAAAAAAGTAATAATAGCTGTTTTTTGTTTATCTTTTCGGTCTTCATCAGGATAACCAACAAAAAAGAAATCACTCACTACACTATTATCACAATTCTTACCTAATTGAATCGACAGAGAGGATTGAAATCTTAATTTAGGAATTTCTAATAAAGTGGTATTAACTTCACCACTAATCTCACTTTTATTGCTCATTGTAGCAGTAAGTCTAAAAAAACCATTATTCAATCTATTACCTATAGAAATCAATTCAATTCCACCACTATAATCAAAAGTATAATCAATACAAACTTTTCTATAATTACTACTTTTGAAAAAAATTCTACTGCCGCAAATATCAAAATTTCTAATGCGTTCACCAGTTTCATAGTCATAACAAAAGATATATTTTTCTTTTGATGGCGGCAAAGGCTTTAGCATAAGTTCTGGTCTACGTCCCATTGGCATAGGCTCATTATTTGGATTGCCTTGAACCCCCATAAGCTCTAAGCAAGCATTTGGCGTAAATTTTAAATTACAGAAACAATATTCTGAATCTTCGATAACATCTAATTCTTCTTGGTAGGGTACTGATTTTGTCTTTGGGCTAAAGAGTTTTGAATTACTTAAAATTGACCAACTTTTTGGCGATAATACGCCATGAGTTATTCCAAATTTAATTTCTTTGTCCACTTCCCAATTAACCAGTGCCGGATTGTGATAGCCGCCGTTCGCTGAAACAAATTTTTTGTTTTCATCAACTCTGGCTAATTCTGCTGTTTTAAAAGATAAAATGCTTTCATTTGTATCAAATCTTTTAGAACCGATATCAATTGGTCTTAAAGCTCTAATGTCTACATTATACAACTCTTTTATTCCATAAAAGTCTTCCATTCTCTCACCTCCTTCTTTTTAAAAAGTATAAAAATATTTATTTAGCTACAAAAAAAGGGATAGTATTTCTACTATCCCATTTGTCAATAGATTTCATTATTAGGCACATTGATAGATTCAACCATATCAATATTTGTTGGAGTATATGTATATTTAGAGCGTTGCGGCACAATTCTTGTTCCACCTTCTAATAAATCATCTTCAACATTATATTGTTTTAGTTCCATTTGTATATCATTTGGGGGAGTTAAAACATCAATTTGCATACTAAAGGTTGTTGGGTCTCCATCAGCTTGTAATGTAATAGAGGTATCAGAAGATACATTAGCTCTATGAATAACGAACTGGTATCTTTGGTCTTTACCAGTCTTTTGCTCTCTAATATAAGTTTCACCAACAATCTTATAATCATCTGGGAATGTTTCAGCATCAATCACAAGAGTTCTGCCTAAAATGCCGTCATCCTCTGATTCTTTATATTTTACTGTTCTTGTCCATTTATAATAAACAGTCCCAATTTTAATTCTAAACTTGTCTGTTTCTTCTAAAATGCCATCGTTATCATCATCTTTGTCGCCGTCCCAACCTAATACTTTTCCAGCATCATTAACTTGCAATAGTGGCAACATAGTTTTAGCATCATAAAAAATTGTATAAGAACTCGTTTTATCGTCTTTGTAATAACGTAATAAGTTTTCTTTTTGCTTTTTAGTGCTAATTTCTAAACCTTTTCTGTCTTTGACGATGCATTTTTCCATTCTATCAATAACTTCAAGTTCATGAATATCTGTTTCAATAGTTCCAACTTTATCTAAAGAATCAATTTTTTTAATAATAGCATCAATAATTGACTGCGGCATCGCTTTTTCGGTTTCAGTAGTCCATTTTCTTTTGAAATACTTGTAAATTAAAGAATTTCTGTTCTCTGCTACATAAGAAGAATTTTCATTTGTTTTAATATACTTTGTAGCATTTTGATTACCGCTACCACTGTCTAAGTTATTTTCTTCCGCAACCTCAAAAACAATTTCCCATTCTTCGTCTGTTAAAGCTGGAGATGGATATGCTTTAATAGAATAGTGTAATGTTCCATATTTATTAGCCATATTACATTTAACAATAGCACTTGTGTATTTAGATAATTTGCTTTCTAACAGTCCACCCCAAATCATACTCATACTAGCAGGAGAGAACAAAGCATCTTCAAGATTTAAAGAAATTTCTTTGCCATAGTTCCATGTAATCAATTTCTTATTTCCCTTGCCGCCTTGAGCACTTACTTTTTGAGCAGATTTTTCTAATGTAGAAACTTTCAGTGTATCAAGAAATAAAACAGGTGTATAAAAAACTTCATCTCCTATTTCATTAATACTATAGAAAACAACATCACTAACTTCCTTAATACCATATTTTTGGAATAAGTTCATTTTTATATCACCTCTTTATCATGTTATTCAAATTTAACTGGCTCTCCGACATATTCAGAAATTCCATTTATAGTTTCTTTGAGTCTCCATTCATCTTCCCCAACCTTATCAATAGTGTATCTAACTATCCCATCCGTAAATTCACTCAAGTCTTCACTATAAATTTCATCAATAGGAGTAATAACCGTGCTACCACTTTCGTATCCATCATAAGTAGCTTGTTTAACATGATATTGAGTTAATTTCATCATTGTTCCATCTTCTTTTCGTAAAACTTTTAATGCCATATTAAATGTCGTTGGGTCACCATCAGCTTGTAAAGTTAAATTAGTATCTGAACTCATTTTACAAAGAGGAATTTCAAATTGGTATCTTTGGTCTTTACCAGTCTTTCTACTTCTAGAATAAGTTTCGCCAACCAATCTATAAGTACCCGGAAAATGAGTAGCATCAATTACAATCTGTGAACCTAAACTCGTATGGTCATAAGCTTTACTACGTGTCCATTTATAATAAATATCATATTGCTTAATTACTCTCAAATTACCTGTAAGAACTTCACCATTTTTTCTTGTATATTCGTCTGTATTTGGCTCATAAGGCATCATAGTTTTTGGGTCAATAAAAACAGTAAGTTCGCATTGAGAATATTTTGGCAAATAACGATAATTAGCGTGTAATGTATTGGTGTCTGTATTAATAACAAAAGTTTGCGAAGCTCGAACCTTTTCACATCTATCTAAGTAATAAACATTATCAATACCTTGTTTAATTTGATAAATAGCTTCTTGCGGCGGCACAGCATATTGATTTAATTCATCCACAATAGTAAATTTACCTACAGGAACTTCTACTAAATCACCATTCTTGTTCTTTACTTTTTTATAAAAAATTAAATTATCAGTAGTAGTGGTATTATCTTCAAAATTAGAATCAGAAGTTTCAAATCTCCATAATTCACCGTCATAATTATAAGAAATACCAATTTCGCCCTCTTTATAATAAGAATCTACACTATCGTAAGACATCATTCTAAGATTTACTCGCCACAAATATTTTTTAATATCATCGCCAGTTTCCTTAAAGAAATCAAAATTATCAATATTTACTTTAGCTTTTTTAGCTAATTGAGTAGTATGTGCCGCCACACTACCATCATCATTTAAATAAATGTGTCGACCATATTTATCTAATTGATATTCTTCTTTAGCAAAACTACCTAGAATAGAAAAAGTCTTAGCACCATATTTGCCGCCCCACGTCATGGATTGACTAGCAGGACTATATAAAGCATCTTCAAGATTTACTGTAATTTCACGACCAAAATCCCATGTAATAAGTTCGGCATTTCCTAAACCACCAGTAGCAGATACTTGACTAGCAGTTCCTTCTACTGTTGATACTTTTAGTGTATCTAAATATAAGACCGGAATATAAATTTCATCATCATTTTCATCCAATTCAATACTATATAAAGTGCAGTCCGCAACTTCTTTGATACCATATTGTTCAAAGATGTTCAATCGGTTTCACCTCCTTTTACTCACTCAAAACTGTTGTTGAGCCATCTTTTACTTCTGTAGAGAAAGTGCCATCACTATTCTGAATCATAGTATCAGCAACTTCATACGGAGTGATTTCCATCATAATACCATTTTCTGGTCTAGCAATTTCTAAAGCCATATTAAACGTAGTTGGGTCACCATCTGCTTGTAGAGTCAATGTTTGCTCTGAACGAACTTTAGCCAACGGGAATTTTAACTGTAAGCGTTCATCCTTTCCTGTGTCTCTATCACGAATATAGGTTTCGCCGACTAACATATACATACCCGGAAATTGACCAGCTGTTACACGAATTGTATGTGCCTTTAGTTTCTTTTCTTTTGTTGCCAAAGTTAATGACTTAATAAAATAAGGTTCGCCCTGAGAAAACCAATAATCATCATCAAAAGGCTTCATAGATTTTGGACTAACATATGCCCAAAGTCTTCCTTCTGTTGTTTTGTCTACATCAGTTTCATTTTCTGCTTCATCTAAATCGGCTTTCTTATTAGAATAATCTATATCTCTTGTTCCAATGTAACTAATATTCTTTTCATACTTTGTGAGCAAGAAATAAGTCATTTCGTTAATGCTATCAAATTTTAGCCACATATCAATGCCTTTAAATAGCTCTAAGTCTACTTCATCAGTAGTTGACCAATCTGCTAATTTCCATAAAGCATCCGGTGATTCGGCAGTTCCTTTAGATAATTGAGCACTGTAATTATTATTATTATCAACTAAAATTCTTAAAAACTTAGCATTCTTTAGATTAACACCTAGACCAGCGTCAGCAACTACATTTTCTTTTGTTAAGACAATCTGTTCATTGTAAGTCTTTGTAATTTTTTCAGTTGGGTTAATTAAATAAATTACGCTAAACTTATATTCTTCACCATTGGATTGTGTCGGCATTTCGGACACTACAATTTTACTTGTATCAACTTTATAAGCTTTGCCGCTATTGTCATAAATTTTGTTGGGGACTACACCAATAGATTTAGCACCACTTTCAATCTTCATGTACCAATGATATGGTCTATTTTTTACATACCCAAAACCATCAATTTTAGTTCCGTCAATAACAGAAGACTTTACTGGTAAATCACCAATTGTGTCTTCTTTATCATAAGTCGTTAAAGGAATAAGTTTGCCAATAACGCCATTTTCCCTATCATTTCTTGGATAAAAAGCTTTCTCCATTCTAGCAATTCTTTCTACTGGATTTTTATTATTAAAAGAAATACCATAATCATGCTCTAATTCCGCATCCTTCCAGTCAGCAGATAAAACACCGCCCCAACACATTCCTAATGAAGCTGGAGTACAAAGAGCATCTTCTAGATTAACATTAATTGTCTTGCCAAAATCCCAGTTAATTAATCTTGCATTTCCTAAACCACCAGTAGCCCACACATTTTCCGCTGTTTTTTCAACAGTAGAAATCTTTAAAGTATCTAAATAAAGAGCGGGAACATAATATAGTTCACCGCTCCCATCTTTCTTTCTATGAATACTATAAAGAGTGCAATCGGCTACTTCCTTAATGCCATATTGTTCAAATATGTTCATTAGCCTTTTCCCTCCTCTTTATAGATTAATATTCAGTAGCACCAATAGCATCTTCGTCTTCCTTAGCATCTGGATTTACACGATACATTTCAGCATCATCTAATAGATTTAGATTTTCTGTATCCTTAACCATAGTAGAGCCATCTCTTTCTTCAGTGTTTTCTACTACATCATACTGAATTAGTTTAACCATTTTACCGTCTTCTGGACGAAGGACACTTAATGTCATATCAAAAACTGTTGGGTCTCCATCTGCTTCAAGCGTAATAGAAACTTCGCTACCAAGCTTAGCCTGTGGAATAACAAACTGGAAGTGTTGGTCTTCACCAGTATCCTTAGAGCGAGCATAAGTATCACCAACAACCTTGTAAGTGCCGGGGAACTTGTCAGCAGAAATTTCAATAGTATTTCCAAGACTGTTGTCACCATAAGCTACAGAACGAGTCCATTTTAAGTATACTTCTCCCTCAGCAATTGGCGTACCATCTTGATACGGATTCATGGTTGCCAAGTCAATATATACTGCCTGTGGTGTATTATCTCCTTCAGAAGGAACGCCTACACTATTGCCTGCCGGAACAATGAAAGAGCGTTCAGCAATACACTTTTCAGTTCTATCAATCTTGTGCGTGTCCTTAACACCCTTTAAGAAGTTTACACCGCCACTACCAAGCATAGCACTCATAGAAGCTGGACTATAAAGAGCATCTTGTAGCGTTAAAGTGATTTCCTTACCAAAGTCCCAAATAATTAGCTGACTATTACCTCTACCACCAGTAGCAGCTGTGTTATCAGCAGTCTGTTCTAATGTAGAAACCTTTAAGGTATCCAAGAATAGAACCGGAACATAACGTAGAACCTGCTTTTCAATTTTACGTAATCTTAAACGCTTAACAGAACAGGTGGCTTCAAATGTTTCATCTTCAACGGTAATATCTACTGTATGAATTAGACCATTACGAACTAAGGTTTCACATTGTGCATTAGTAGGATAACCATTTTCATTTATCATCCAAGCAACCTTTTCAACATCTTTTGCACCATGTCTATTTACTACAAAAATTAAGCCCTTCTTACCAATAACAACAAGAGCAAGATATTCTACACCGGCAAAAATCTTGTCCTGATAGAACAAATGATTGCCCTTCTTATCTTCGAATTCAAATACACCACTCTTATCAGTAGAAAGTCGCTTAAAATTCTTATTATGTAATAGATAAATATAAGCACCTGCGGCAGTATCAACCATACCGTCTACACGAACATAAATTGCTCTATTAGACTGATTGCCCTCAGCATTTACCTTTAAGTCCTTACCAACAACAGAATCCTGATAAGAAATTTCAGTTAAAGCATCAAGAACTTTGCTAAGTGCATAAGTGGACTTAATATCTTCGTTATCAGTATCCTGTAGCTTATTACCACCTACGGTATAATTATATTTATTGGAAGCTGTGTCTTCATCAGACTTACCAACAACTGGGTCAGCATCAGATTTTACTTTGTAACCGCCAAAAATTGAATTAATACCCTTTAAAGCACTTTCTTCACTAGCGTCAAGAACTTTCTTCTTTTGCTTCAAAGCATCAATAGCATCATTAATACTATAATGTTCATCATCGCCCCACATTACAGCATTAGCAATAGCCATATCAGCACCCTTATTTGCTTTAGCAAACTTTAGATAAGTATCAGTAGCAGAAAATGGTGTCATGCTCCAAGAACCATCATATTCACGAGTTGCCATAGAACCTAAGAATGCTGGCTTATAATAACCCATTTCATCTTCAACAATTAATTCAGCGTAATCAGCATATCTTACATCATAAGCTTTTGCGGTATAAGAAGTATTTAAGCCCTCAATAGCTTCAAGAACATCATCCTTATCATAAGAGAACTGAGATACCTTGCCCGGCAAGCTACATACAACAACCTTTTCAGTAGAATTAGGAGCAGCCGCAAAATCATCAGTGAATTCCAAATCACCAAAAATAGTATCAGCATCACTAAACTGATAACGAACGCCAGTCTTAGTAATTAAATTCTGATTCTTAGCAAAAAGCATTAGAATCTGTTCAATATAAGAGTATTCGTGTGTGCCGGGATACTTCTTAGCATCTGGTGTATCACCAGCAGTCATACCAGTAGCACCTTCAGTCGCATTAGTATACTTTACATTAAAAACAGCCTTGTACTTATATTTATAAACTGTTTTTGTGCTAGATAGCCCATCGGCAATTTCCTCTTCTACTGGCTTACCACAAACAACAATAGAAACAAATGTGCCAGCTGGAGTATAGCCAACGATTTTAGACTGACTAATAATTGTCTTTTCTACTGCATCTACCATGGTAATACTAGTAGCTTTCTGAACATCTTCGTCTGTATATTCAATAGTCTTTAAAGCTTCTTTATTATCTTGTTGCTTAGTAAAAATACGAGTTTCAATTACATCAAAACTATCATCACAATCATAATTTGCTCCACTTAGAATATCAGCATTTTCAAAGACATATGCTTCAAAACCTTCTTCATCACCCTTACCATCTGTCATAGGATAAACGGTTTTTAGGCTTAAAGCCCCTTTTAGGATAGAAGATGCTAAAATCTTTCTCTGAGATTCATAAGTTTCTTGTTTCTTTTCAATACGGTAAAATGTCACGTCAGCAACTTCTTTGATACCATATTTATCAAAAAGATTCTGAACTTTGTTCATCTTAAAACCTCCTTTTATTCATCTTTTTTGTCGAGACTTTCGCCCCAATATTTTGTTTTAAGTTTTTGAGAATCTGCTCCGGCACAAAGCATTTGAATATCTTGTTGCCATTTCTCTTTTAACTGGTGTCGCTCCAGCAACACATAAAAAGAATAAACACTGCAGTTTCTCCAATCTATATGAAAAGTTTCTGCTATTCCTAATAAATCACAAGTAGATAAACCAATTCCATTTTTTTGTTGTTGCTTTTTCTTTACAGCATCTCGCATTTCTCTTTTTAAACGGAATTTTTTAGCAATCGGTGACTCATTTTCTGGTGGCGGTTCTTCAATCGGGCGGCGATTTTGGATTCTTAGTATATCTTGAAAATCAGAAAAATTTTTTTCTGTTATTAGCCGCTTTTTAGAAAAATCATTACCAATTAACACGGCATTAATTTTAGGAAGCAATAAAACTTCTTCTTTTATAAAAGTAGTGAAAGCATTTTGTAAATCCAATAAAAATGAATCAGATAATTTAGCACTTTGTAATAAATAGGACAGAGTTGTTATTTCAGATAAGTCCACTTCTATCTTTGCTTTTTCCTCAATCATCTTAGCAATTTCTGCTTCTGTAAGCAATAATAAATTTAGGTATCCTTTGTATTTGTCTGACCCCATTTTTATAATTTCTTCCATTTTTAATGGGTAGACCTTACAAACATTAGAAAATTGACTTGGAAAACAAGCATAAGATTGCTCTTTAATAACTTCAATATCATTAAGAGAAAGCATAAATTCTAAACTCCATAACAAAATTTCCCATTTCTTCTGTTAATGTGCTAAAATTAAACCCAATATATTTAATTTCTCCCAATCCATTTAATCTTTTATCTTGTAGACTTTTTCTAACTTCACTCATAATTTTATAAGGTCGCAAGTCTTCACCTGTTATTAACCATTGTTGAAATGGACAATAGATACTAACAATAAAAGTCATAACTTCATTATCAGAATTACTTTCACTTACTTCACCATCTGTATATAACAATACTATTTTTGAATCAGACAGTTGTTCATCTCTATTAAGTAACGGCACAACTCTTACGTTTTTATTTAATAATCGCATTCCATTAATTTCATCTTTGTTGTTTAATGGGTCTAAATTGGTATTCACTAATAGCTTACATAAATCTTGATTATTAAGAATTTTTTTGGCAATCTTAACTAAATTTTTGCCATGTTCTTGCCCATATTTAACTTTAGAATCCAATTACATCACCACCATTTAAACATTATTCAAAAAGAAATTAGTGTCTTTTCCAACCTCGATGTTTTCAGAAGAACGGGGTTCAACTTCTCTTTTAAGTTTTTCTCCAATAGTAATATAGGCAACATTATCAATACTAATATCGTCTATACCTTCTATTTGGAAACCCTTGCTCTTGTATTCAAAATAGATTTCTTTCTTTAGGAAATCAAAACGCTGTGTAATAACTTTTGTATCTCTATTTGGTTCACGATAGCCATTACTTTGTATTCCATAGTTATACAAATCTTTTACTACCGCCGCAGAACTGTTTACAAATTTTACAGGAACAGAATAAAGAGTATCTCCATATTCATTAGTAAAATTAATAATAGAATCTAGACAGATTAACTTATAGCAAAAATAACCTTTAGCAATTTTATCTTCACAAAATAAAACCAGCCAAATTTTATCATACTCAATATCTTTAATACGCTGGTAAATTCTTAAAATATCACCTGTATTAAATCTATCAGTCTTTGTAGAAACCAAAAGATTTGAGATTTCTTGACTTTCATTCCATTTGTTTGGTTGCAAAGAACATAAAATGTCTGCTTCATCTAAATTTTTTTGATAAATATTAGCTTGCCATTGTGATTGCCGCAAAAAAAGTTTATCAAATTCTTTTTCTTTTCTAGTTAAAATTCTTTCTTGCCGTGTGTGTCCATCTATATTCATTCTTTTTAAATACACTTCTTTAAAATAATCCATTAGACATCAATCCTATCAAACAGATTCATACATTCAAAAATCGTTTTTCTATAATATTTAAAAGATAAATAACGACACGCCGCCAGCTTGCTATAAAGTAAATAAAAGTTAATTGTCTTTTGTTCCTCTTTATAGCCCTCAAGTTCAATCAAAATAGTATCCAAGAATTTCTCCCATTGCCCGCCTTTTTCACGCTCCCTTAGTAAACCGTATAAACGACTTTTCATTTTGTCAATATAAGCCTGTTTTACATCATTTAATTCCAAGCCTTACCACCACTGCCAGCCAATTTCTTAAAATCAAAAGGTTTTCTGCCAATAGAACGATAATATCTGGCTTCGCTTTTTCTTGCTTCATCTTTAATTTGTTCTCTTAAAGAAATAAAAGTCTTTAGTAAATTTGCTTGTGAGAAATCACTTTCTTCATATTGTGTCTTAATATTCTCCCATGAATCAATCGTTCTTTTAAGCCATTCTTGTTTCATAAAGCAAGCCAAAACTTCAATTTCGGCATTTCCAAAAAATTCATCTTTAAAACATTCTTTTTCTTCGTCAATTTCTAAGCCGCATCTTGGAAATTTAAAATAAGGGATGGCGGATTCAAGAAATGAACGCCAATCTTTAGTAAACCATTCTAAATCTTCTTCTGAATAGCAATTTGCCCAATCATCCTCGTTCACTTTACATAAAAAAGCGTTATACACGTCTCTTAGCGTCTTCATCTTCTCTCACCTTACGGTTTTTTTCTTCTCTTTCTAAATCTCTCTTAGTAGCAATAGACTTCATAATATCCGTTCCGGTCAATTCTTTTAGATAAGAACATTTATTAACATCAACAATTTCGTTTTCTAAAGCATAATTGATAATTCTATTAATCTGGTCAAGAGTATATTTCTTAATTTCGGTCTTAAAAACAGAATAAGGAACATCTTTTAATAAGTTTTCAATCTGTTTATCAGATAAAACAATAATATTTTCTGGCTCTTCAGCTCCATAAGGTTCTAGACCTAAATCAATCTTATCCTGCAAGTCATTAATATAAAGAATGCCACGGTCAATCATATTACGAAAACCTTCATCCCATAAAAGCTGTTCTACAACATCATAAGGTAGTGGAATAGTTTGTCCTTTCTTTGTCCATTTTCTATTAACTCCATATTCAGGCTTAATTACGCCAACAGTCTTGTTAACCATGTTCTGTAATTGAACTAATCTTGTATTGTTTTCCATTATTAAATTCCTCCTTTAAACTCAAAAAAAGATGGATGAGCTTTTAAGCCCGCCCATCTTTTCTCATTCTATAATATTTTTATCTTATTCTACTGGATACTTAGTAGGATAATTATCTGTATTAGCTAGTGTAGTATTTTCATATACACACCAGTTATGATTAGTAAGGATAGCTACACCAAAACGAGTATATGCTTCAATTTCAAAGCTTCTATCTCTATGCTGCCAATCATCTACCTGAGTATTACCTTCAAATACTACCTTTACTACCTTTTCGCCACCAGTTGGGAATACATAAGCCATAGCTGGGTTAATCTGAGTAGTAGTGTTTGTTTCATCAGTATAAGACTGTGGTAGCTGAATGATTGGTGTACCTCTAAAGGACGTGATATAACCTGTCCGAGCAATATCGTCAATATCCTTTGGAGAATATACCGGAGTAGCACCAGCATAGCCCGGAGTTCCCTTAAAGACTGGCTGACCAATTGCATCAGGCCCCATTTCAGCAATAAATTCTGGAGCGGCAAAGATTACAGCACCGCCGCCATAAGCTCTAGCTACAGAAATAAGAGAAGCCATTGCATTAGCATCCCAGCCTGCACCTACATAAACATTTTTAGTTGGACGGTCTTCTGCGTTTACAGAAGCAATTAGAGCCTTCTGAACTTCACCCATTAGAGCTTCCTGAATGCCTTCAAGTAGAATATCAGTGGATTCAGAAATATCTTCATCACCAGTTAAATATCTTTCAAAGTCAATATAAGCCGCACCACCAATAGCGTGTCCACCGACTTCAAAAGTATCTCTATCTAGTCTAAAAGATTCATAAGCACCAGAAAGACCTACTTCAGTAATAAATTGCTTAGCCCGCTGGCGACCTCTCTTTCTTACAAACTGTGCCTTTTGACCAAGTGCTACGGTCTTAATTTCAGCAAAAGTCCCCATAATCTGTTCTACATAACGTGGTAGAATTTCATCATAAGCCTCCTGCAGAATTTCAAAAAGGTCTAGCTTGTTTCTACGATAGGAATTATAGTCATAACAAAGATTATGAATTTCATTATGTAGTGCTTCTTTTACGTCATTATTAGAAAACTTAGTTGGATTTGGGCTAGTGCCATAATAAGAGCATACAACTAAGTCCTTAATTGCTTTAATATCAGTTGCCATTATTTCTTCTACCTCCTTTACCTAAAATTACGCAGTCGGTTCATTAATGAACTGGAACATGAAAGACTTTGTGCCATCAGCATTAGTATAAGCCTTTACAACCTGTGCGTATACATGACCTAGTGCGTTTGCAACACTAGCACCAATGGTTAGCTTACCATGAGAACCTTCTACAACATAAGCGTAAACTGCGTCACCCTTATCTACTGCTGCCTTTACATCATTATACATAATATCACTATCAAAATTAGTATTAGCTGTCTTGAAAAGAGTAGTATTAGTAGTATCCCAAGCAACAGAATTGGTAGTAATTCTCATACCCGGTTCTACATAACCAAGTCTTGGATAGAATTCATTACAAATCATGCAGAAATTTCTACGACCCGGAGTAAACTGATTATAAATCTTTTCAGTAGAATAATTAATGCCCATTGGATAGCCCTTATCAGATAGTGCCTTAGTTGGAATCGTTACGATTTTCTTAACCTTATCCACCATGTAGAAAGAACCATTTTCACCATAAATCTTACCAGTAGTTGCTTCTGTATCAGTCATTGGAAAATGAGAAGCAAACTTTTCTGGGTCTAAAGCACACTGTGCTTCAATCATGCCAGCTCTTGTAAACCAAACCTGATTTGGTTCAATCTGACCAAAACCATGACAGTCGAAAAATTTAATTGCCATTACTTATTACCCCCATTCTTATATTTATCTAATAGTCTTTCAATACCCGATTCTGCTTTATTGTCTACATTAGTCTTATAGATTAAATCTGGTTCATCCTTTTTCTTAGAGAAAAAAGTAGTGGAACTATTGTCGTAAGCGGTAGCACAAACTTCCTTCTTGAAATCGTCTACAGTAAACTTATCCATCTTACCTTTTAGTTCATCAATAAGAGAATCATTTAGATATTCAGAAAACTTATCAAGAATTTCTTCTTTCTTAGTATTTTCAATATTGGACTTAAATTCTGAAAGTTCAGAAATCTGCCCACTTAAAAGTGTCTTTTCTTTTTCAAACTCTACAATATTGGTTTTTAGGTCGGCAATTTCAGTATCCTTTTCATTTAATTTCTTCTGAAAGTCTGCTAAAGCGTCCTTATCATCATCTGTAGAAGTAACCTTTGCTTCTTCTAACTGAGATTTTAGGGTAACGATTTCATCTTTTAAAATAGTCATTTCCTTGGGGTCAACAGATTCACCCAAAGTAAAATTACCCTGTTCATCTGTAACAATCTTATTATAATGAATGCCGTCCTTATTTACATAAGAAACTACATCATTGTCTAAACTAAAAATTACAGAATCAAATACTTCATCCTTATCCATTTCATAATCTGGATTAAGCATAGCAAAAATAGCAGAAAAGTTCTCCGCTTCTACGCCAAATAAATTTGTATTCACTGGTTTTTTCACCCCTACCTTTTTATTATCATTGTTATCTTTTTTACTAAAGTTTTTAATTGTATCAATTAATTCTTTAGCATCATTGTATAAACTAAAAAATGCCGCCCCTTCAAAACATGGTTCAGTCATATCACCTAAAACTTGTAGTCCTAGTAAACAGCCGTCCTCAAAATCAAAATAAGGGTCGCCGTCTTCCCAGATATTCCACCGACCTTTTAAAGTTCCGCTATAAATTTCCATAGATTGAGATTTACCAGAAATGATTTTAGCTTCAGGATACAAAGCAGTATAGACAATAACATCGCAACACGCATATTCACGTTCTACGCCGTCTTCATCCAAATGCTTTTCCCAAGCAAAATTAGGGTTTTCCGGAACAATTCCGTAAATCTTTCCATCTGAATTTTTCCAACCATGGTCTGTATAATCTACATCATCTTTATCAAAAATTCCTTTAATCGGAACATATGGTAAAGAAGCAATAAGTTTATTAGCAAATTCTTCTGATATAAAAGTACGGTTTCTATTGAGTCCTTTATAAAAAATGCGGACTCTACATTTAGATGTTATATCATTTACTTTTGTCATATCTCCATAAAGACTAATATCAAGTCTGTTTGGAATCTTCATCTTGTCCATCGTCAGTATTCACCTCTTCTTGTTTATTTTTATCACTTGTAGAATCTTTTCCATTTCCTTCAATTGGCTCGCCTGCTTTCTTGCCGGACTGCGTATAAGAAGATTGTAATGGTTTTAGTACTTCATCGAGTTCTAATAAATCATTTTCAAGCGTCTTTAAGTCAGCAAGATTAGTTTGGTCTACACCAGTAGAAAGAATAGGTGTTAAGAAACTATAACCAAACGCCGCCAATTCTTTTGCTCTAGAAGTGTAATCAGCACTATTGTAATAGCTAATGGGTAAAATCAATAACTTGAATTTTACTTTAGCATTACTGAACTTATAGTTCATAAGAGCAGTAAAAAAGTTGGCATAACGATTTCCCAAAATCATAGTCATAGCTAAGTCATTATTTAAAGAATAGTTAATTCCAGCTTCTGTTGTCGCACAAAATAGTTCTTTTGATATTCCGGCGGATTCATAAATAAGATTTTGAACATCTTCAACTTCGGTTTTTTCATCACTGTCACCGCTTAAATCTAATAAATCAATTTTATTATAACTCGTCACGACATCTACATCTGGATTATCTCTTAGCATATCAACAACACCTTGATGCATAACCTCTGCTTCATCTGGTTCAAAAACTAATTCAGTTCCATTTACACCAACTTGTTGCGTTAGAATTCTTTTTAAGGCTTGTAAATTTCGTTTTTTATCAATGTCTTTATAATCATCCAAGTCATCTAATAGCGGAATCAAATCTAAAAAGAATGGTCTTTCATCAAAATAACAAAAATAAATGCCCATTTCAGCAGGAAGGAAAATCCACCTATCTTTTCCTTTATGTTTATAATTGTAATAACCTTTTTGAACCACTTTAGGATAGGTTTCAAGAATTTCTTTTCTTAAAGCTTCATCTCTAATAGTGTCGAAAAAAGCCATATTAAATTCTACAATATCAACATCATGAGAGTTTTTAAAACGACTGCGGCAATAGTCAAAAGGTAAATCTTGAATTGCTACAAAATCGCCATCTTCATGAATCAATCCATAATAAGCACCTTTTACCAAAATATCTTTACTAAATAATGTACATTTTCTTTCTATTTGAAAAGAAGTGCAAAAATCAGAAGCATTATAATAGGCTTGAGAAATTTTTTTATTAGAAATTTTATCTCTTGGGTTTTTAATGTGCGGCACAAGCACCCAAGAATAAGTTAAAAAAGTCGCATAGTGTAAGATAATTCTCTTATAAAGACCAGAAGTAGCAAAAAAGAATTCACTTAATTTTGCTCGTTCAATCGGGTCGCCGCATTCTACAATTCTTTTAATTTGCTCCTTAGAATACATTGGATTTCTTTCTCTATAAGATTTGGCATCGGAACGAATATACGCCGCCTTAGAAGTGGCAATCATGTCTTTTAATGCTTTCTTAAATTCTAGTATTCTTTGGTCTTTTAATTCTTGTGTGTTTATATATCTCACCCCCTTGCTTTAGTGGTAAAAACAAGTCGCCGCCCTAAGCCACGATTTTGTCTCTTACTAATAAAGTCATTTTCAAGTGTTTGAACTCTATAAATTCCCATTTCCAAAGCGGAGAATTTGTCTTTTGTCATTCTTTTATTAATTTGTTCTACTACAATTTGATTACTGTTTCCTGTTGGTTTTTGTTTTAAATTCATAATTTCATCCAAAAGAATAGTTGTTAGTTCGTGCGGCAATAATCTTTTATTTTTTTCCTCTGGCGACATTTTAGCACCACGCCGAGTAGACATTAATTTTGTTTTAGCTACTGATTCTGGAATTAAGAAGTTAAGTAAACCAGAATAAACTTTGGAATAAAGAAAGGAATGCATTTGACTATTAAGGTCTAAATTTGCTTTAATTCCATACAAAATTTTACTAGCTTCTTTTGGCTGTAAGTTTCTATATTCATCTCTATTCGAGAACCCATATGCCGGATAAGTTTTTCCCGTAGTAGCATCAAAAGATTCTTTAATCATACTGTCGCCAAAAGCCACGCCTACATTTATCTTTGATATACTTCTTTAAGGTATATATGCTTTATGTTTCCATAAAGATGAGACTATATCTTCTACCGTTTGGTAGCTCTCTTTTTCGATTTAATAAAATCTACAAAAAATTTAGTCGTTGAACACTTAATCAAATACAATATTTTCCGTTAATTCTTTCCATGATTTTTTTCTTTTTATTCTAGCTATTGTCTCTTTATGAACATTGTAATCTTTTGCTATATCCAAGTATTTTTCTTTAGACAATAGCCGATTGATAATATTGAGAACATCTTCTTTAGACAATTTCGCTCCACCATTAATTTCAGCCCTTAGTCCATGTTTGATAGCATGTTCTATATTTTGTTTTGGCGTAACCCATTCCAAATTAGAAACAGCATTATTAGTTTTATCTCCGTCTATGTGATTAATTTGTAATTTATCCATATCTTTTACTGGATTAAAATTTTCTAAAACTAGTCTATGAACTGAATAAGCATGCTGTTTTCCATTAGGTAAATCTATAGAGCTTAGTCGAACTTTTAAATACCCATATCTATCTGGTAATTCGCAAATAAATTTATGAGAGTATTCACTCCAAACATGACCATCTTCAGACACATAATAAGGATATTTTAATTCATGTCTACAATTCTTTATTCTCTTCATTGTTTCACCTTTTTATAATTTCTATTGTATTTGTTTTTATGCTGCTGATTAACCCTTTTACAATTCGGTTTTCCCAGCAATTAAGAGAGTTTTTCTCTTATATATTTCTACATAAGGGAGCTAATATTAACCCATTTATATCTATTACTACTTCTTTCGGACAGAATAATTCAATTAATTTTTTTAATTCAATAACTTGCTTATCAAAAACTTTTTCACTTTCTGTTTTTCCTAATACAAATAAGTTTACTAAATTTACTTTCCATGGATTATCTTTTCTTGGGAACACTTTAAGAACTACCGCTACTGTCTGGCACTTCAATCTAGCAATATCCACTGCAATTACGTAAAAAGATTCAATGTCATCTCTAAATTTGGCATGAGATTCAGGATTAACCAAATGGCGGCAACTCAATAATTTCTCATAGTCAAACCACGCATCATTAGATGAACCCACAAATCTACTCATATATTCTTTAGCAAAACCCAATTCATTAAAAGTTCCAGATAATTTTAATTCCGTCAAAAAGTCCTTGGAAAGTAATCCTGCCGAAACAGGAACTCTGAAATCGAATCCCCAACAAAAAGTTTTAGCCGGATTTATAATAGAATCTTCAAAAAATTCAACTGTTTTGTCATAACAATAGGTATTTTTATCAGAAGCAGAAGAAATCCAGAACTGAACTTGTTGTGGCTCATATTCATTATAATCTTGATTTTTCATTGGTCTATCAACATTTAATAAAGGTAGAATAATTTCATTTATATCCTCTGCTTTGTGGTCTATAAAATACCCTCGGTTTCCCGATATTTATTAGGGGATTAGACTTTATCATTATTGCTAAAGCAATATCACCTGTAAAGTCGTTGAACTTTATACCTAAAAAGGCATCTTAGCTGCGGATTATCCAATTTTTAAACTTTTTACTATACTAAGCTAATTAGACTTACCATTATATTATTACTAATATAATTTAGTATTTAAAACTCTAAGGACGTTCCCGCAATTTAAGTGATTTTAATACCGCAACCATTTGTCATTAAAACTTTGAGGTAATTCTTTTTTAGAATACTCTTTTAAATTCCACTCATTATATTTTTTTATACCAATTTCTATTATTTCTTTCTTATTTAATTTCTTAAAATTGTCCCACGCTGTTTTTACCTTACCACTTTTATTTTTTAAACCATTATACAAAAAGGATTTATCCTTTTTAAAATAAAGAGACAATACTTTATCTATTCCCCTACTATATGACGAAGAAATACAAAAACAATAAAAATATTCCTTTTCAGTTAAATGATTAGGAACTCTTTTTGAATCTGGTTCTTTATTTTCTGGTATATTAAATATTTTTCTAAAAGATTTTTGTATATTTTCTTTCTCAATTTTTGTTAATTCTAATGATTTAATATAATAATCAACATAAGAAACTCCTCTTAATACAGTACTAACAGTTGAAGAGTCTATTTTTAAATAATTTGCAATCTTTTGAGTATATCCTCTCCATAAACAACCATAATAAATAAAACAAAAATCCTTATAAGATAACTTCGCATTTACGACCGGAAAAACTTCTCCTCCCAAAGTTAAATTATATCCATTCCAATAGGAGTTTTCAATTTCTATAGTTTTTATTTCCAAATCATTAAGTTCTTTTCTATTTGAAATCTCATATTCTTTATAATAAAAAGAGAAATTATCTTCTCCATAAAGTAAAAAATCTTTTTGTAATACTTTATTATGATGCTTTTTGTTCTTTAATTGATTATAATGAGCATTTTTTCTTCTGTTAATATTTATGGTCTGTCCTACATAAACTTTACCATTAATATTATTAATAATTTTATAAATATATCCTATCATTATTTTACCTCATATATTTTACGGTATTCATCGAGAATGCCGCAATTCGCTCTGTTTCCTCTTGTGGAATTAAGAGGTGTTAAAATATCTAAAATAGAAGTATTTCTAAAAATCAAAGTATAATAATCATTCGATTTTTTCTCAATTAAAACTTCTTTCTTCAAGAGCGGTAATAACTCGAAAATCTGTTGTATTTTAGCAGAAGCAATCTTAACTGACTGCTGCTTGCCCGGACTACACATAAACTGGTGGCTGCCGGGTCTGAAAACAGAAATTAAAATTAAGGCAAGCACACAAATGAACGATTTTCCAGCAGCACGAGGAGCAATAGTATCAACACGCCCATGCCGCAAACACGCTCGCAAAAAAGCACGTTGAAAAAGTTTAAGAGAAAATTTAGAACTTCTTGGAGTTATTAAATCCACGACATTGTATTTAACAAGAATCGCTAATTCTTGTCCTTATGGCTTATAATTTCTTATAAGAGTAGACTATATTATTTTAATTTTCTTTCAACTCGCTTGAATTTACTATATTCATAGTCGTTGAACCTATTAGTTGATTAAGTCCCTAATTCGGATGCTGATTGCCCATTATTAAAAATATGAATTTCTCCTTATTTTCATCTCTTTACTTGTTTCTGCTTTCGCTCCTTCATAAAACTATTGTGGCAAAAGAGCTTTAGGGCTTCCCAGCAATTTTAAATTTTTTCATAGCTTTTATCACTATGCTCCTCGTTTGAAGAGGTCTGGATAATTAATCCAGTGTTCTAACCATTTCGTATAAAGTTCATAATTTTCTTCAATTCTTTTCTTTGTCATTAAACTGCCTTTTTCAACTTCTATCCCGTCAATAATAAATTTCTTTTTTGCTACCTTTGCTAATGTTGAACAAGTATTTTCTATTTGCTCAACGGTAAACATTCAAATCCCTCACCCCTTAATAATCAATATTAAATTCTTCATTATCTTCTTCGGCAAAATTGCGGCAATCGGCAATAAATTCTTTTTCGTCAAAATTTTGTCCACTGAGTTCTGCGGCAACTTTAAGTGATTCAATTCTTTCTCTAATTTCTTCACCGATGCCGCTTTCATTTACATACATATAACGAGCATAAGCTTTTGTGCTTTGTATCAAAGTATCAACTTCATCTCGTTTTATATCAGTGTAATACTTTGGCTTAAAGCCTAAAACTTCAGCATAGCTCATTAAATCACTAACGCCCTCAAACTCGTCTTCTGATTTAATCAACTTAGGACTCAAATTCGCAATTTCAATCAAATCATTATATGCCTTTAAGTCCTTAGAAATATCATCACCAGCACGAATTTTTTCTTCAAGAATTAAACTGTAGCGGCACAGCTTTAGTGCTTGGTCTTCATTTAAAACTCCAACTACGTTAGACGATTCAAGCATTCCTTTATGCAAATGTTCCAAATAGTCCAATTGCTTTTCATCATACTGTTCGCCCCACTTCTGCCTAAGTTGTTTAACCATTCTTTGCTGTGTTTCCGGCAATGCTCTTTCAACTTTGTCGGCATCTTTAAGCCGCAAATACAAGTCATTATATTCTTGCCATTCCAAAGTCTCATATTCTTTTTGTCGAAAGAGACTGCAATAGCAACTAAAGGCATCTTTACCCTTTACTGCGGCAATCTTTTCCCACTCTTCCGGCACAAAAGGAATATTAATAATTTGGCAAATTTTATTAACACTGTTCCAAGATGGGTCGGCGGCAATAATACTGTTCACGCAATCACGGCATACTGGCATACTATCGCCAAGCAACAAATTGTGATTAAGAGCAATGTAATTGGCTGGTGTTTTATCTTGTCCACACCGCAGGCAAATTTTCCCCATAATCAATCACCTTTTAATTCCAAACCTTTTTCAATGAGTTCTGCCAACTTGTCTTTTTGCTTTAGTTCTCTGTTGGTTGCTGCCACATCACGTGCCATAGACAAAAGTAGCCGCTGACGCTTCTTTTCTTGTTGATTGTAGGAATCTAAAATTTCAACCATAAAATCCTCAAAATTGTCGTTTTCCTTTACCCCTAAAAGTCGGGCAAAACCAACTAAATCCGTAAGCTGGAAATCATCCCTCATTATTTGAAACAATTTTTCCCAATTCTTTTTCATGTCTACGTGCCTCCCTCTCACACTTTTTACATCTAGAATTTAAGCCATCCGGCAACTTGGATTTGCGTGAAAATTGACGTGGGTCTCTTAACAACTCTCTGCCGCAAGATGAACAAATTTTCCATGCCTTATCATAATCCTTACATAAAAACTCATCATAATTTAAATTGGCAGCGGCGGCAATCTTGTTTGTAATGTGTCCCCAAATAGTAGAAATATAATTTTCTTGATGATGAATACCCATTTGCTTTTCTACTGTGGCGGCAATCTCTTTAATTGATTTGCCTTTTTTCTTTTCTTCAACAATAAGCAATTGTTCTGGTGTTAACTTTGCGGCACTAATATAAAAATCCAAAGTCCAAAGCAAATTATGAATAAGGGAATCCGGCATTTCTGCCACAAAAGCTTTTAAATCATAATACGCCAAAATTAACTCATAAATGTGAAATGGCTCTAAAAAGCTAAAATAAAGTTTTGTTGGGGCGGGCATTGCTTTTGCTTCTCTTGTTGAATCGGTTCTTGGAAACTTAAAAGCTGTGTCGTCTTCTGTCCGCATTACTCCTCTTGGATATACTGGAAAACCTACGTGTGTCGCTGCTTCCCAATCAAAATATTGTAAGCGGTTTGGTGTAGATGTTCGGCGGTCGCCCAAAAGTAAGTATTGCTGTTGCCGCAATGAAATTAGCTGATGATTTAGCAAATACTTTTGTCTTCTAGTAAGAGAATCGCCGTGCTCCTTTAAGTAATCAGAAAACTTTTTAATTGTTTCTTGTAGTTCAGCCAAACCTTTCACATTTTTTAAGTCCTTTTCGGTAATTTGCGGCTTTGGCTTTTTGTATGGTGTTAGTGGCTTTAGTGTTGCTTCGTTAAAACCGGGCGTTTCCATTAAAGCTTCTAGTGATTCAGGTTTCTTTTTAGACCACGTATTAAATTTAGTCTTAATTTCTACTTCTTTGCGGTCTACTGAAGAAGTGCCGTCTTCATCTTTTCCATATAAAATAAAATCAGCGATTTGTTCTAATTCTTTTCTTGATAATTTATCGAGTGGTAAATTTTTAATTGATTCGCATCTATCTTTTGAATAATAAATGCCGAAATCAAGATAGTAATTCACACACATCACCTCCTATAATAATAGTATAACATTTGGGATAGAATAGTGTCAAATTTGGTCCTAATTTTAAAAAATACTTCTGGGAGTTTTTTAGCAGGTCCCGCCGAAAATCTGATTTATTCCACTTTTTGCCAGAAACAGACCCCCCTCTTTTCGTCATTTTGCATAAAGCATTGTAAACCTTTTTGTGCAAAACGTAAAATTCTATTTTTTTTGAAAAAAATGCTTGACAAATGACGGTGCATCGGTTATAATAAAAAATGTCAACAGGACATGGAGCGGATAACAAAAAGCACCGCAAAAAAAACAAAAAAACAAATGTGAAAAATTTGTAAATTTCAAAAATCCTATTGACAAAAAAGAATTTCTGTGATACAATAGAGTCATAGAAAAAAAGAATAGTGTTGCGGACACATAAGACCATCGAGGGATTAGTCTAATAGGTGGCAGTGAGAAACACAATCTTTCTTTAGCAGCTTGAAAATTGAATTGTACGGATAGGAAATAAACCAGAGAAGCCGACCTGTCACGGTGTAAGAATGATGGGTGCTATTATATGCTATAATATAATCGTTTACCGGCTGGAATAGTGAAAAAACAGTCATAAGGGGTTAACCACTAGCCAATAGTGAGATTATAAAAAAGAGGTGAAAAAAATGATAACACTAAAAGATAAACAAGGCAACAAATACAAGTTCTCACCAGCAAACAAGAATTTGCTAGGCGGAAAAAATAATAGTTTTTATTATCAACCGCATATCGGGTTTTTTGAGTTTTTGGAAAAAGCAGCGGTTGACGATACCGCAAAAATTGACGTTATAGCAACGCCTGAAATAGTTTCCGCTTGTATGATAAACTCAAAAATCGGCGGAAAAGCGAATTTTGTAGTAGCTATGAACGAGCCAAAAACCGGAAATATTGTTGAATTTCTTTTTAACAAGAATTTTCCTATTCCGGCGGATTGGATTTCTTTTGATACCACAAAACAAGAATTCTTTTTAAGAGCGTCTTCCACCAACTATAAAACGCTTATAGCTGGAAAACACAAACTTTTGAAACGCATATCTATAGACGATTTTACAAAATTTTGTTGTAGCGTAAAACAAGCAATTGACAACGGAGATTATAGCAGAGAACCACAGAATTTAGGTCATATGCTGGAAATACTACACTGTAAGGGTACAACGGCAGCCGACAAAATAGCAGCGTGGAATCTAAAGGATAGTAATGCCAGATATGACGGGCAATATAGTTTCTATTCAGAAGATGGGAAACGTCACTGCTTAACCGTTGATTTTAAATGTGCTCTCTCTGTAAAGATTGATGGTACTACTAAAAAAGTCAATGCTTATGGAAAGACCCATGGTATAAAATATAGCTGCTTTATGCCTACATTTTTGATGGGTTAAATCTATAATAACGCTGTCCTATCGGCATAACGGGGAGAAAGTGAGAATTTACCATGTTCAACACTACAAACACCGCAACCGCAAAAACAAATCTTTCCAACGTAGCACGTTATTTTGTAAGCCATATGCATGACGACAACGAATTTTTATTTGCTGTTCAATATGTGGTGGAAATCCTAAAGAACAACGCTGATGGACTGACGGAACGCACTTTCCAGCGTGATTGGAACAGTATGCTGGAGCTGATTCATCGCAATATCATGAACAGAGGGGAAAGAATGATTGATTCTCTGATTCATATTCTGACAGTTGAAAATAAAGACAGATTCACAGCTGAAGAGATTCGGGACATAGTAGAGCACGGGGCTTACCTCGATACATTTGGTATCGGTGGAACTCTTATCGGTATCACCGCCATGGAAATGCGTTTCTACTATAACGGGAAAGAAGTTTCTCTGAAATTCGCATAAATCACCAACCGCATACAAGCAAGCAAATTCCCACGGGCGGAACGGTTGCCCGTGGGATAACAGAAAGGAAGTACTTATTATGAAAAACTATTATTCTATCATGTGCGATATTCACGAATCCACAAAAAAGGGCTATACCCCTTTAGGAAAAATCACCCGAATCATGGAAGATATGGGAGAGTGGGCGAAAGCCGTATCTCAAAAAATCATGGCAACGCCTTTCATCCGTCCAGAAGATGAAGAAAATGCCGTATCTGCTTTAGGTGACGCTTTGCTGGATATGTTCAACGCATTCGACACTAACAAGCTGAGAATTGAAGATGGTACAAGCTTTCAGTTTGGAACGGTATTCAATAGCGAACAGCAACCCGTTTTCACGATTCATGGAAGTGAATTCTATGCTGAGAACGGCAAGAAATACAACCGCTTTTCAGAAATTCCAGTTGATGTGGTTGTGTGCTACTGGTACAAGGATGTTCCACGGGGTTGGTTTATGAAGTTGACGAACTACCAAGACCATAGAAAACCAATCTTCATCGAACTTGAAAAGACCGAAATCAACGACTAAAAACAAATAAGCGGTTCTCACGGATGGTATAGTAAACCGTCCGTGGGGCTGATTACAACCGCCCACAACGGGCAGAAAGTGAGAATACTATGAAACACTATTCAATCGAAATGGAACAGGCTTACAGTGAATTGACAATTATTGAACACGATTTCATTTCTTGGATTCTGAGAAATGATTATTATAATGCTGTAGAATCAATATGGGGATACATTGAAGCGTTGAGATTCCATAAAGACCAAATGCCAGAAGAAGACGTAAAGTTAAAAATCAAAATGGCAACTGATGTTCTTCACAAAATTGCTTCTAAACACTGGAAAGAATCCCGTACAGCGTTCTTTAGCATTTTGTCGGATTATCCAGAAAACCAACCGCATTTCTACGATTTTGATTTTGTAACGGAAGTCCTCGTTTGTGGGAAATATTTGAGAACTCAAATTATCAAAAATCATGTGGCAATGGTTTTTGAATTTGACGGAGAAGAAACGGCACTGAAATTTTGCTAAAAGCAACCTACAGACAAGCAAATTCCCACGGGTGAAATAGTTACCCGTGGGATATACAGAAAGGAAAGTTTATTATGAATTATTATACACAACTGCTTCTTGAAAACATTGATAACAGAGCCGACAAACTCTTAAAAACCGGATACGAAAACGGTTGGAGCATTGACCGCTTTATATTTGAATTTGGAATGTTCCAGCGGAAAATTGAAACCATGATGTCAACCGCTTTGGGGCAAGACGTATTCTGTTTCTATGGAACGCTGTTTTTAAGTAGTGGGAAGCCTATTCACACATTGAAACACATTTCTTATAGTTCGCCGTGTATCACGTTTATTGACGAGTGGCATAGTTACAATGAGATTCCAGTAGGACGGCATTTTTCAACGGTTTTCGGTGACGTGGTAGTTACTCAGCACTGCGTTAAAACATTCTAAAGCATAGACCGTATACCATAGCAAGAAAAAATGTTATGGTATGCGGTTCTTTTTTTTCGGGTCTATCGGTCCCGCCCATCAATTCAAAATATTAAATTTCTGTGAACCAATTATTACGGTCCGGTGAATTTCCGAACTCAATTTTTTCGATTTCGTAACAGAATGTTCATGATTTAATAATAATTTCGTAACTCAATTTTTTCGATTTCATAAATTTTAATTCACCATTTTTTTATGTTATAATTTTCTTAATTTTTTATTCATAATTTGTTCATAAAATTTTAATAATTTATTAACATTTTGTTCATAATTTGTTAATTTTTTATTCATAATTTGTTCATAAAATTTTAATATTTTCTTAATATTTATTTTTTAACGGTCCCCGCGGAACACAAAGGGAGAGACAAGGCACACCCACAAGCTTTCAATGGTCTATTATTATATTTTATATAATATTATATAAGAGATGAAAAAAGCTGGAAAATGAGTTTCAAAAAAGCTGGAAAAAGAGCTGCGATTTCTCACAGCCCTTGAAAATTTTATTTTACAAAAAAGTATGGAATACAAATTTCTTCACCGCATTCATCACACTTTAAGTAAACTCTAACATCTGAAGAGTTCTTATTTCCATAATTTACTGAATCTACTATTTCAAAATGCCCACCATCAATAGCATGGATTCCATGATTGTATTCTGTCACATCCCTATATTTAACATTATAATAATAAGCAATAGGCAAAACAACAGAGCCTATAATGGCAATAGCGATTAAAAACCATAAGCCAAATGTTTTTATTTTTTCTAACATGATTATTTTCCTTTCAGCAATAAAAATTTATTCTTATAGATTGCGTTAAGTCTATCAGATTTCCACCATCATTTCATAAACAATGACTTTATCTTCTCCGTCATTCCGTTCGATATAGAACTCTTGTCCGACTAACATCTCAATTTCACAATAGTCTACTTTTTTATAAAACGGAACGGTTTTCAGAAGATATATGACTTGACCGTTGCCAATTTGGTTCAAAGTGTTAACCACCTTGTAAAGTGTAGGTAAGTCATTGTTTTCTTCCAAATAACCAAACAACGCTTTTTCAACATTTTTCAGCATTTCTTTTTTCATTTCCATATCCATAGTCAATACCTCTTTCTCCACCAGTTTTTTATTGAGTTGTGGTTCTCTTTATCTTATGTTATTATTATAGCATAAGCCGCCTAAAATGTAAATAGATTTTTTGTTAATATCTATGAACAATTTGTTAATTCTAAAAGTTCCATAATACCAAGGTCCTGCTCCACCACTATTTTATTTTTCTATTGCCTTACAATATAAATCATTTGAGTTGGCGGCAACTACTTAACAAATTATTTACTTTTGTTCTCATAAAAATTTTTTCTGATTTCATAGATATTTAATTTTTATGCGTTATAATAGATGGTAGAAAGAAAAAAAGAAAAGTAACTGAAACTATTCTTAAAAAGGGAGATAAACAACCATGAAAAAATCTATGCTTATCGTTTACGTCATTCTTCAAATCATTTGGGCTATTGTAAAGTTCTTATTTACTTTGGCTATGTTGGCTTTAGTTGTCTATGTAGCTGCTTGTATCGTTAACATTTGGCTACACAATTCAACAGATTATACCTATGCTGATTGGAACTATTTGGTTAAGATACTTAAAGAATATTTTTATAACTAAAGCATTGAGAGAGCAGGTAGTTTGGAGGACTACTTGTTCTCTCTTGTCAATTTTATTGGTCCTGAACTGGGAGATTTAGAACCACATAACATTGCTTTTGATAATACCTTTGGGAATAAGTATTATCTTTATTGTAGTTATATTATAACATAAAATATTTATTGTGTCAACTTTTATTTTCTATGAGGATTTGGAACTTGATTATTTTAAGTGTGTCAATTTTTTGTATCCAATTCCGGCATTTTATTTAGACCCCTATAAAAGAATAAGAGCCGGCTTAAAATAAACCGACCCCTATTTTTTAGTTTCCATCAACCCCGTATAAAGTCACAAACTCACCACATTTTGAACATTCAAAAGTATAATAACCTCCATATCTTCCGCTCGTGTCTTTGTAAATCCACTTGCCCCCGTCAATAGAGTGAATACCATTGTTATAAATTTGTGCGTCTTTCTTTTGTTGGCATGTCCCACAATGAAATAGATACCAAATAATAATATACAGACCAATATTTGTCTGTAATTTTTGAGTAGTTTATTTCATTACGACTATCATTTGCTAATGTTCTAATCTTTTTTGACATAAAATCACCTTGTTATAATTTATTTAGAGAATTACTCTCTATTTTATATGTAAAAAAATAATATTATATTTACAAAAATATTAGAAGTGTAAAATCCAGAATAATGGAGTGTAAATTTCAGAATAACGGTTTGTAAAAATTAGAATAACGGAATGTAAAATTTAGAATAATGGAATGTAAAAACGAGTATACTATTTATCTAATAATATTTATCTGTCGAAGAGCAAAGAAAAGAATTTTTAAATTTTTATCTGATGAAAACTAAAATGAAAGTTTGTCATGTCGAAGATGAAAGTTTGTCATGTAGGGCAATCTAAACGGTCCTGTGCCACAAGCAAAAGGACAATAGCTTTTCAACTACTGCCCCTCTACTTTTAATTCCAATAGTTCACAAACTCACAACCAAATTTTTGCGGTACAATTTCATAGCGTTCATCATCATGACTATCAACCCAACCACAAGCGTCCTTAAAGTCATTGAAACAGATTGCTGTTTTGGTTTCATTATATGAGCCATCATCACAATGGAATTGAACCGCATAGAAATCACCTTCTTCATATGACTTTTCGATTTCAATTGTTGTATCTCTAATAATGCCTACTTTATAAAGTTTGTTAATGTTGTCAAAAATGAAATTAAAAGAGTTCGTAAAGTCAACATGAATTGCTGCTGCCATTTCTTTAAAAATAGAAAATGGAATAAAAGCATACCAATTTTTATCTGCTGACCGAAAGATTGACTGACCATTCAATACAATTTCCACACCGCCGACTTTTACAATTCTTTTCATGATAAATACCTTTCTGGTTTTGAGAACTTTTCCTTGTTCTTTAGTATGTTATAATTATAGCACAAGTTGACATCAATAGCAATTGAATTTTTATGAACATTTGTGAATAGATTTTAAATTGTTGTGGCTAATAAACCATGGTCCCGCAAGCCGTCTTAACAATAAAATTTCTTTTTAATTTGCCCGAACCCCATGATAGGGGTTTCTCAACCCCTATCTACCCCCTTAGGGCGTGAAATTACGCCCTAAGAACCCGAATTTCTCGGCAGCTAACGCTGGCGAGTTCATTGCTACGCTTTTTTCTTTTTATTTATTTTTCTTTTTTATTATTGTTAAAATATTGACTTATAGTATAGAAATATTATATAATATTTTATAGGGGTTAGGGGTTAGTTAATTAGCTTTTAGAAAAATTATTATTATTATTATAAATAATAGAAAGAAAAGAAAATATAAAAAGAAAGGTCCGCATTGGCGGCAATTCATAAACAGTTTACATTTCTTTTAGAAAAAAATAATTACTTTTAATTCTTGATGTGGTATAATAAATATAGAAATTAAAGAGAACCATTACTACTGAAAGAAAAATAAAAAAAAGAAAGTTGGTAGACTATCATGGAAAAAACTTTTGTAAGAACAAATGACTACTTTATTGAATTTAATTCCTATTTAGAGGACTTGCAGAACGAAGCAAAGAACCTATCTCTAAAGCAATCAGAATTAGACAAAAAACAGCAAAAGGTTCTACACTGGATTGAAGCAAATGGCGAGTTGACAATAGAAGAGAAAGCTGAACAATATGATAAACTTTATAATATAAGAACGGAGAGAAGAAAAGTAAAAAATTCTCTTCTGCAGGTTCAGCAAATTCTCCAAAGAATTAAAACAAAACCATTGCCGCCAACAACCCAAATGAAATATAATTTTGACTAAAAGAATAAAGAGGGCTTGCCGCAAGTCCTCTGTTCTGTTGTTTAACAAAGGTCCCGGCGTTTCAATTTACAATTATTTCATAGTTCTTTCAGAAAATATCTGTTTACTTCTTGAGAAGAGTGTGCTATAATATAATTACAGTAAAGGAAAGGAATTGATAAAAATGAAGTCTAATATTCATAAGAAAGTTTATCCAGAGGATAAATTCGCTCGCAAATGGTATTGTACGCACGCAAGACTTAATCAATTAAGAAGTGATAAGAGAGAATCGGAAAGAATGAACCGCCGGAACACAAAGAAAGAAATTCAAGATTGGTTAAAAAATATGAATGAATAAAGAATAAAAGTTCATAAAAAGTCTATTGACATTCATTTGAAAATCTGGTATACTAAATATAGCAAGAGAGATGATAAACTCTTAAAAACATAGAAAAGGAAAAATATTATGGTTAAATTATTAGTGGGTGGAAAAGAGTACTTCGGTGCTAAAGAAATTGCAGAAAGATTAGTCAAAGATATTGAAGAGGAACAGGTGGGTATTGTATATCGTTTCCTTGGACTGGATGATGCCGATGAAGAAGAAATAGAAAAACTCAACCATGTATATGGTCGTATTCTTGCTGGATGTGATGACTGCTTCTATTATTCCTACAACCATTTTGATTTCTTTAATTATGAAGATAATGAGAAGTACACTATTTATAATAAACAGTTCCTTCCAATAAGTGAAGCTATAGAAAAAATAGAAGAAGATATTGATTGGCTTTCTGACCTTAAAGGGATTCTTTATCAAAAGAAATAAAAAAATATAATGCCGCTGGAGTTATTCTTCGGCGGTTCTTTTTTGTCTATTATAGGTCCGCAACCATAGAAATATTTGGCTAATAGAATAACTAATGATGTAATATTTTTAGAGTTAAGATATTAGAACTATTGAAATAGTTCATAATTATTTAATCTTTTGCCCTAAAAAAATTAACTTGACTTTTCGAACAAAATGTGCTATAATATAATTACAGTAAAGGAAAGGAGCGGTTGAAATGGAAAATTCAATTGCCGTGGCACTGATTCTATATCGTTGTGGGAGAGTTTCAAAAGCTGAAATGTTAGATTTGCTTTTGGAATGTAAACGATTAGAACGTGAACACAAAGAGAAATCTGCTATCTATGGTAGTTATGTTGAATACCTAAAGAATGCTTTAAAAGATTGAAAGGGGAACTAACTATGATTAGATTTTCTACTGTTATCTATTTTTCTTGTTTCAAGTATAACGGACGGCTTTATATTAAGACAGGTGAAACAACTGCCAGAGATGTGATTACAAAAGAAACAATTCAGATTCAAAAAGAAGAATATGTTCATATTTTTTAAGGAGGGTATAAAATGCCAACTATTTATTTAATGATTGGTGTTCCAGCTTCTGGAAAGACTACATGGGCAAAAGAAAAGCTAAAAGAATTAGATAATGCTGTTTACATTGGTTCTGATTCTATTAGATTGGAACTATGGGGAAATGAACAAGACCAACAACACAACAGAGAAACTTTTCAAGAAGTGTTTAATCGTGTAGCAAAAGCGGCAAAAGAAAAGAAGAACATTGTTTATGATGCTACAAATATTAGCCGGAAAGAGAAGGAAAACATTTTAAAGCTGTTGACTAATGACTATACAAAAATTGGTGTAAAAATGTCTACACCGATTAAGGATTGCTACAAAAGAAACTTAAAAAGAAATAGAACAGTGCCGGAAAAAGTCATTGGTAAAATGGAAGTTAGAATGACTTATGATATGGATTTATTTGATGATTATTTGATTATTTACTAAAGAGAATGAATACAAGTTTGATAAGAGGGGCTATTGATTTAGCCCCTTTATTTTATTGTCATTACGGTCCCGGCATCTCAATTTACAATTATTTCATAATTCTTTTAGAAAAACATAATTACTTTTGAAACTTGATGTGTTATAATAGAAACATGATAAGAGAGGTGATAAACTCTTAAAAACACAGAAAAGGAAAAATGTTATGAAAAAGGTAGTTATTTCTGTGGTTCTCGCTGTTCTTATTACTTATGTAATTCTGTTAGTTCCTGCTGCTTTAATTTATTGGCTGGTTTCTTTGATTTTAGGAATTGATTTTTTGTGGAAGAATACTTTCATTATCACTGGAATTTTTACAGTTATACGGATATTTTTCTCAAGCAAAAAATAAAAATTTTTAAAATTTGTTAAGGATTTATCTATGGAATTGTTGGGCGTTTTGTAGTATAATATAAGAGTAGTAAAGAGAAAAGTCGGAACTGATAAGCTTATTAAAGCAAAGAATAGGAGAAATTTATGGCTAAAGTAAAGATTATGAAGAAAGAATTGGTTTGGGATGTGTTCAACATTGGAGATGGTTCAAAAATTAGTATAGTGGAAAATAGTGCTTGCTGTTTAGACAAAAAAATTTTGAAAGAAATGTATTCTACTATTGTTTCTGTTTACGATGGTTATACATATGAACAGTTTTGTGGAGAGGCGAAATATTTTATAGCTTCTGTCGGGGAATATGATTTTTGTGATTATTACTCTTTAAAAGAATTAAAAGCTTATCGTGATTTTTCACCCAAAGACGTTTTCTTTTATGCTGTAGCACGTAATAAATGGAATATGATAGAAGTAGAAGCCGATTATTTTTCAATTCAAGACACTGACGACTATGATAGAGCGTTTACAAAAGCAACTTTTCAAGATTATGATTCTGCTATAAAATATTGTCGTGAAAACAATATGGATATAAATAACATTGTACCACAAAAGTGGGGAACTTATGTGCCTTTGCTTGATTAAAATTTTGGGGGAACTACAACAGTTCCCCTTTCTTGTAGTCTTACTACGGTCCCGGCGGTTAAAAAAAGGCGATAGGTTTTCCTACCGCCCGTTGTTTTATTTTTCTTTTTTAATAAAAACTGAAAAAGTTGGTTTTAAATGCCAGACGATAGTCCTTTCACCATTAAAGAATTCATATAAAACCGCCCCATTTTCCATATATCCACAACATCTTAACTCTTTTTTTGAAATTCCTTCGGCTTCGGTTATATAAAATTTTTCTCCAATCTTTAATTGAGCGGCTTTCTTTTTTATCACGTGTGTTCTTTCTTTTGGTTCTGGAAGTCCCATGTACTTATGATAGCAAATGGCAAAAGCAATGTAAATATCTGGCTTGTCTTTTGGATGCTTCTTTGACATTACAATTTTTCTGGTTTTTTCATTATAAAGGCAAAAAACATCTTCTGACAGGTTAGCAAATATCAAATCTTCTGGAAGCCGCTTTCTATAAAGTCGTTTTCCATATTCATGGAGGTTGTCTACATAAAAATATTTCTTTTCCATAGTTAAATACCTCTTTCTTTTGGTTCTTCTTGAAAATACTTGCCGAAATATTGTGGAATAATTCTCATCAATTCGTATTTGTTCAAATCATTATCACAATATTCTAACGCCTGTTCCAGTGTCTTAAAGCTATTGTCATTCTGCCAGATTCCACAATTATTTTCCCATTGAACAAGATAATAATCAGCGTTTTCTGGATAAGTAATTTCTACCACTTCTGAACAAAAGTCGATGAAGTTCTTTTCATCTTTAGGATAGCAATAAGTCCCCTCTGAATTGTCTTCAAACTGCTCCAAAAAGTTAATACAAAAATCATAAGTAGAAAAACCATCGCTTTTTAATTCCTTTCCGGTAATGGCATTATAAATTTCGCTATAAACGCTAAAAGGAACAGAGTGCCGAATTTCTGAATCCAAAAGACTAGAAAAACTATCCACTGTCGGCATTTTGAAAATTAGCTTATGTGTTTTTGGATTGAAAAATCGAATAAATTCAACCAATTTTGTTTTCTTTACCATCGGTTTACCACCTCTCCTTAACTTTCTATAATAATTATACTACATCTTGCCGCCGAAATCTACTATATTTCTTAAAAGTATTTTTAACAATTTGTTAAGAGCATCACTCCATGGTCCCGGCACATTCTATTAAAAATTTGTCAACAGAAAATTTACTTGACTTTTTGGACAGTTCATGCTATAATAGATATAGAAATTAAAAAGAAAAGAGGTTTTACTATGGATTTTGTGAACTTCAAAAAGCAAAAAGAAAAGCTTTATTTCTACACTGAAAGACCAGAAATTTATTGCGTGGTCGACTTGAAAAAAGGAACAGTGTATGAAAGCATTACAGATAGAATACGTTACGATTTTACGGTTTTACAAAAGTATATTCATGTAGACCATGGTTTTGATGATTGGATAAACAGTCCCAAAGACCTTTTATCACAATTAAAAGCTGTTATTCTTTTTCGTCATACTCTGTGGTGCAGAAGAAACGAATCTATTTTAGGTTCTTTGAGACGGTTAGAATCAGCAATTTCAGTTTGTTATGAAAACAATCTTGAATGCTATTTAAATGGTCAGATAGAATCACATATCCCGGTTGGCTTTGTCAACTGGTTAAAAGAAAAAAGAGAAATTTTTTCATATAGTAATATGAATAAATTTATTATAGACAAGTCAATAAGAGAAAATTTTTCTACTGAATGGTATCCTTATATCGGTTTAGTCTTAAAAGACCTTTACATGAGTGATATAAAAGCTATTTGTATTGTTGATTTTTTAAAAACTGAATGCGGAAAAACTTTTTTAAAAATTGTTAAAAAGACTATATTAAGCGGTGTTTATAATTATAATAACATTATTCCCAATTGTGATACTTTTGAATTTTTAATGGACAATCCAGAAGAAGGACTAAAGCTTTTAGACACTAATAGAAATGCAGAAAGAAATTTTGAAATAATAAGAGAGTATCAAGAGAAAAAAGAAAAAGAAACATTTATTAAAAGATTAACAAAAATTAACTTTGTAAATCAATTCACTAAAGGAAACTATATTGTAGTAGTTCCACAAACTTTAGAAGATTTAATAGATGAAGGTAAACAACAAAATAATTGTGTTGGTAGTTTTTACAATGAAGATATTTTTTGTGGCAGAGATTATATTTATTTCATTAGAAGAAAAGATAACCCTAATAAATCAGTAGCAACCGCACGTTATAATGTTGGTAAAAAAGAAACGGTTGAATTAAGGGAAAAGAATAACAAAGACGCACACGAACAATTCTGGACTTTAGCAAAAGAAATAGACGTTTTAATCACTAAACATTTTGAATAAAAGTATTAGACCTTTCAGAAATGAGAGGTCTTTTTTCTGCTGTTTATAGTAGTACCAAACAACGGTCCTGCGGCGGCACAAAAAGAGGGGACAGGTTATTTCTAACCCATCCCCATTTCTTTTATACCTTTTCTACCTCTGTACCTACACTAAAGGCAGCATACTTATCTTCACCGTTAATCATTTCAGCATTTACAAAATTACCGCTTTTCGTGTATCCCAAAAATCTAAACTTATATCCACCATACATAAAAATATCAAAAATTTTAAGTTCTCCAATCTTTACTTTCGGATTCTTCTTTTCTTCCGGCAAATCCCAACCCTTCATTCTGTGATAAGCATAGGTAAAGCCAATGTTAAAATCAAATTCATCATCTTCATGACAATGAGCAGCCCACGAAAGCCCACGTTCAGTATCTACAATCATAACCGTTCCGGCAGGCTGATTCACAAGCAATCCCCAACGAACAGAACCTTGAAACATAGGGGCATTTTCAGCAACACACTTTTCGCAATAGTCATTCAAATTCTTTACATAATAAGCCATAAATAAAAATCTCCTTTTTAAATAAGTTGTGGTTAAGAGCGTTTCCCTTAACTCTATTATTATTATAACACGTTTTTTCTGATTTGTCAAGTAAACATTCTATGAACAATATCACATTTTCTATCAGTTCCTTTCCTTAACTTTCTATAATAATTATAACACAGGTCGCCGTTAAAATCTACTATATAATAAGAAATGTTTTTTAACTTTTTGTTAAGGATACAGAGCAAAGGTCCGCAGCCCGCAATTCACAAACAAGTTACAATTATTTAAAGAAATATCTGTTTACTTTGTGGCGATAGTGTGCTATAATTACTATAGTAAATTAAAGAAAAGAGGAAATCTCAATGGAAACAAAAATCGTGTTTGATTTAGATGGCACACTATACAACTTGTATGGCAACGATTATATGAATGCTATTGAAAGAATTGAGCGTGAAGAAGTGGGTATGTTTTCAAAAGAAGAAATGCTTATGGTTGAACGCAAATCTTTTGATACTATCATTAACAAGCTTTTGGGAATTGGCGTAAAGTTCGCCGTTTCAACGTGGTTGCCGAAAAATGTTAGTGATGATTATTTAAAAATTTGTTATCAAGAGAAAATGGAATGGATTAAAAAGAATTTGCCGTTTATCTCTGAAATTGCTATTGTAAACTTTGGAACGCCTAAATTTTCAACAATAGAAAGAACTGATGAAATGTGGTTATTCGATGATAATAGTAACGTGTGTCGACAATTCAAAGAAGATGGTGGTGGAACTTTCCAGAGAAACGGCAAAATTGTTTCTAAAGTGTCTGCGGTTCAAGTAAATTTCAGAGGGAAAAGAAATGTAGTCTATCATTTAGAACAAATTTACAAAGCAAAAGCAGGTTTTAAAGGTTTTATCTAATAGGAGAAAATATGAAATTTTTTAATCTTTCAGAAGAACAAACTATTGATTTAAGTGAACTCGATTTTGTCGATGAAATGTTAGATGGTGATGTTTGGAATTGCATTGAAGAGGATTCTCAAAAGCTAACTGAATTTTTTACCATGGCGAACAAATTAGCAAAAGCAAAAACTGATTTAGCCGAATTTATTTCAAATAATGATATTTTGAATGGACTTTTGGCTAAAGAACCATTTACTACTTTTAACAATCAATTCTGGCTTTGTTCAGACCTAAAAGAAGAATTGATTAATGAAGTAGAATACTTGAAAGAATATTGTTAAAATGTGGCGGTGAGTTGTTATGACTTGCCGCCAATTCATTTAGAATTTAATGGTCCCGGCAGCTGTTCATAAAATGTTTACTTGACAAATTGAAAAAAGTATGCTATAATATAAGAGTAGTAAAGAGAACCACACTCAATTAAAAGTGGAGAAAAGGAGTTTTTATCATGAGATTTTTTGACCACACCGAAAACACAATTGTAAATTTGAATGCTGATGATTTTGTTGACTATATGCTTTCTGATTTTCATGTTATGGAATGTAAAGTTGATGATTTATCAAAAGTGTGTGCTTATTTTGATAATGTAGCAAAGTTCAGTAAAAAATCTTTAATGATTCCAGATAGTTTGTATTTGGATATGATGATTGATATTTCTGATGGACGGCAATTTTGTTTTGATGAAGATGGTTTTGAGTTCTTTGAATATTAAGAAAGTGGACGGTGAGTTATTATGACTTGCCGCAAGTTCATAAAAAATCCATTAATAAGCATCCAAAAAAATGGTATAATATAAACATAGTAAAGGAAAGGAATTGATAAATATGAAAAACTGTGATTATAAGAAAATGACTGTGGGCAAATACATTGAAGATTGCTATAGCAAAAAGCAATTGAAAAAAATTCGTAAGAAAAAATGTAGAGCCGCCGGAAAGAAGATAACCAGAACTTAACAATTTTTTCTCTAAAATAGTTGAAATTTATGGAACTGATTTTAAAGAATTTATTGCTGATAGCCGGAATATTACGGGCGTTGTCGCTGGTGATTTCTTTACAGTTTATGATAATGAATTTTGGTTAGTAGAAGATTTAAAAATTATGCTAACTGAAAATTAAATTTTTTAGATAATTATTGATATAATACTTTAGACGGCTAAACATTTAGTCGTCTATTTTTTTATCTATTAATAGGTCCTGTGCCAAAAAGAAGGGAGCAAGATTTCTCCTGCTCCCGTTTATTTTAATCTTCTACTTTTTCAACGTCCACATTTGATGACATAAAGAAGACTCCACCTTGTCCCAAATCTCTTACTATACACTCAGTTAAGGCTTTAGTAAAACCAAGTACTCTACGTTTAGAACCATTATAAATAAATTCATCATTTGTATCTAAATCAGAAAGTTTTACAAGTTTCTTTTCCTCCGGCATTGGAATATTTCTCATTCTACAATAAGCAATCGCATAGCCAATATACATATTAAAAGTATCCTCTGGATGGCATTTTGCCGCCCATGACTTTCCTTTTAAAACATCTACAATCATAACAACGCCCAACATCGAATTTACAATTAAACCCCATCTTTCAGAGTTTTCAAACATCTCGTAACTATCCTCGTACAAAGCCTTACACCAGTTCTTTAAATCCTTCACATAATAACCCATCAGCATTTTCTCCTTTTTAGATAAAATTTTTTTTATTTTTTCTATTAGAGGTTAACTCCTTTCTTTCTCAACCTCTGTATATATTATAACACACCCGTACAAGGAATTAAAGTATATTCTCTAAACGATTAATTAACTTTTTGTTAAGGATAGAGTGTACGTTGGTTCGGTGATAATTTAACTCTGATTTCCAATGATGATTATAGAAATTATAGGTCCGCAACTCTGTTATGGAAATTTTTGGCGGCACATTTTCATGAATTGTTCATGATTCTTTTAAAAAAACATAATTACTTTTGATTCTGGATATGCTATAATAAATATAGAAATTAAGAAAGCTGTTAGACAGCGGAAAGAGGAATTAAAATGAACATTTTGACCATGAGAAAGAATAAGGGAACTATTGAAGTTAAGACAGACCGCCGACTTTATGTTATCGACTTTTTGAATGACAAGATTTTGTCTAATGGGAAAGAGATTAAAGCGTTGCCGTCTGATGTGCTTCGATTCTATTTCAAGTGTTGTCATTCTCGTGCTTATGACAAAGAAACAGTATTACTCGCTCTTTTAGTTCATTTTGCGAACGATAATTTTAAGAGCTATCGTGAAGCAGAAAGTTTTGTTTCTATTGCTATACAGAATTTAGATTTAGAATATCGTGTAGATTTAGCAGATATGTGTAATTTTAAATTAACAAAAGACTATTTAGAGTGGTGTAGAGAACACGAAGAACCTGTTTGTTTGAGAACCATAGACGAGCATCGTCAAGAAAAATTAGAAGATTCTATTCCAAAAGAATTAAAACCATATTATGTTATGATGAAAATTCATACCGCAACTGAAAATATAGACAGAGAAACACTTTTTAAATTATTGAAAATTATAAAGTATACTGTTTGTCATTTAAGAGCAGATGAAGCCGTCAATGATATTGAAAATTTATACGATTTAACATATAATTTAACAAACAAAGACAAAAAGCTGTTAAACACCAACCGTACTGTATCTCAAAATTATAGAATTATTGAACAACAAAAATTTGTGAATAATGACGCTTTTGAAAACACTTTAAAAAGACTGAATTTTATGAATGGTAAATGTTTTGATAATTATATTGTAGTAGTTCCACAAAACGTCATGGATTTAATCAACGAAGGTTTTCAGCAAAATAATTGCGTTGGATATTATTATAATAATAGTATAAAAAATGGCAATAATTGTATTTTCTTTTTAAGAAAGAAAAATAAACCGGAAAAGAGTTATATCACTTGCCGTTATTCTATAGACGATAAAGAAGTGGTAGAAGCAAGATATAAAAACAATTGTGATATAGATAGTGTTGATGAAAAAATTATTTATTATTATATCAATAACTTTATTAACGATAATATATAAGACAAAAGCATTCGGGAATTGAAAGATTCCCGTTTGTTTTTTTTCACTTGCGAAAGGTCCTAACCAACAACTCTAATATTAACGGTCCGATGGCAAACAAAAGAGAGTTCACGTCCTCTCTTTATCATATTTTTCTTTCAATATTCTCCATGGTTGGCGGCAATCCCACACTAATTTCTTTTTACTTTTGAATGCTTTCAGTAAAATAGATAATTCAATTTTAGAATCTTCTAAAGCAGTATGCTCTTCTATAAAATCATTTTCATCAAAAAGGTATCTATAAACAATTTCAGCTTTTGAAATTGGATTGCCTTTCTCTGTCAAATAATTGTTCTTTTCAATAAAATTAAAATAATTTCTGGACAATAGTTTACTATAAACAATTGCCGACCAAATACATTTGAATGTGATACCTAACTCTTCAATACATTCAGCCCCAAAAAGTTTACTTAACATTCGACTATCAAAAGGACAATTATAAGCCCAAATATCAGATACTTTATTATCTATAATATCATTTCTTAAAGTATTCAAAATTTCTTGCTTATCCCTTACATAAAGATATTTTTCGGTTTCAAGTATTTCAGAAGCCCCACGAATAACAAGTTCTTTTGCTGGTTCACAATCAATTACATTTTCAATAATAGCAGGCAAATAAGCAAAATTTCGTTCTAAATAAATATTGCCGTTTCTATCAGCAACAACATAACCGATATTATATGGATTGTGGGAACTCATGCCTTCTGTGTCCAAAACAATAATCTTTTTCATGCGGTTTTACCTCTTTCTTTCTTTAAGCTATAGTTCTATTATACGCTTTTAAAATTAACAAGTATACTGGTTTTTGTGAACTTTTTGTTTTTTTTACGAATGATAGGTCCGCAACCGCCGTTTTCGTCAAAATAGACAAAAAATTGCGGCTATTGTTGAAAACTTTTGGCTTGACATTTAGGTGAAAGTGTGCTATAATGTATATAGTGAAAGAGAGAAAGAGAGGTAAAGAAAAGAACGACCACCAACCGAATAGAATTAGAAAGGAATGGTAAAGAGTTCACAAAAAGTTAACTTGACAAATTGAAAAAAGTATGCTATAATATAAGAGTAGTAAAGAGAATGACAGCTGATAAAGTCGTTAAAACAGAGAAATGGAATTATTTTATGGAAAACATGATTAACTTCACACAGGATGCTTCTACCACCAACAACCAGATGAAAACCGTTATCAAGCAGAAGATGGTTGAGTTCTTCATCAACACATTAACAGAGCAGTTTGGTGAAGAAAATGTTCATATGTTGCGGACGGGTTCTAACAGCTTGACGAATGAAATCGGTTTCAAGGTTTCCTTGACTGATTCTGATGGATTCCCACAAGATGTAGTTGTTACCATTGACCCAAAAATTAAGAACTGGTTTGAAAGTGTTCGTTCTAAACAGCCCGTTCCGGCATTCGATTTTGAAGAAGCTGCTACTGCTTATGATGATTATGTAGTAGCAAAAGAGAACACAAAAGCAGCAAATGCCCGTAAAAAGAAAGAAAGGATTGCCCGTGATATCAAGGAAAGAGCGGAAAGAGCACAGAGAAAAGCAGATGCCTTGAAAGAGGATATTCCAGAAGCAACAGAAGAATAAGATATAAATTTGAATAAACTATTAAGGGATGCCCAGAAAATGGGTGTCCCTATTTTTATTTTATATACGGTCCCGGTCGCTCACAATTCATAGATAGTTTACAATCACTTTAGAAAAACATAATTACTTTCGATTCTGGATATGCTATAATAAATATAGAAATTAAGAAAGCCGATAAGGCGGAAAGAGGAACTAAAATGAGAATTGTATCTATGAAAAAGAATAAGGGAACTATTGAAATTGAAACTGAAAGAAGATTCTATGTTATCGACTTTTTGAATGACAAGATTTTGTCTAATGGGCAAGAAATTAAAAAGTTATCAAGAGATTTTTTTCAAGCTTGTTATGACTATCATGAATACTCTATCAGTCGTTCGGGTTTTGGAACACAAGAGATTCTATCGAAATTTGTTTATTTAAGAGAAAATAATTTTAAAGAATATAGAGATGGAGAAGCTTTTCTCTCTATGGCTTTACAGTATCCTGAATTAGATTATAATAGAGCGATGTATTCCTTTTTCGCTAATTATAATAAGTTGACAAAAGATTATTTGGAATGGTGTAAAAAAGAAGAAGAACCTGTGAATCACGACTCAATAAACAGATACAAGAGCATAAAAGCATATAGTCTTATTCCAAAAGATTTAAAACCGTATTTTGCTATTATTCTTGCACAAATTTCAATAGAATCTTTAGAGCTTTTAAACACTTCAACTTTATTAAAACTTTTAAGAATTGTAAAATATACCACTTTTCATTCAGACAATCCCAAAGCTGTATATAGTAAATTATCTGAACTTATTCGTTATCTTACAATATACAATATTAGTGACGAATTACTTAATACAAATAGAACAGTATTTCAGAATTATAAAACTTATCAAGTTTACGACAACGAAAGTAAAGAAGGGAAAATAGGTCTTGAATTAAGACGATTGAATTTTATGAATGGTAGTCTTTTTGATGGAAATGCCCGCAATAGTCATGTTGTAATAATTCCACAAACTTTAGAAGATTTAATAGATGAAGGTAAACAACAAAATAATTGTGTTGGACATTATTATAACGAATCAATTTTAAGAGGTGAAAATCTAATATTGTTCATTAGACATAGCAATAGCCCTAAAAAAAGTTATATTACTTGTCGTTATAATATTAAAAAGCAAGATATTGTAGAATGCAAATATAAAAATAATCAAGATGTAAATGGATATGATATGATTATTATCAAAAAAGCTGCTGAAATGATTAGAAATAATTTGAAATAATAAAAGCATTCGGGAATTGAAAGATTCCCGTTTGTTTTAACCATACTACGGTCCCGCCTGCTCTCTAATATTTTCTTAAAAATTTATCAATAGAAAGTTTACTTGACTTTTCGGGCAAGATGTGCTATAATAATTATAGAAATTAAAGAAAAGAGGTTTTCCACTATGTTCTTTTTGACAAGAAAAAAAGGTGTTTATACTTTTGATGATGCTGATAGTAAACGCAAAATGGTTATTGACATTCCGAAAAAGCAAGCTTTAATCAATTTTGAAGATTGGCATTTAAGTTTTTCGGGCGGTGTAATTTCTCTATTAAGAGAAAATGGTGATATTTGTGCTAATGTGAACACAACTTTACTATATGACATGGTATCAATAATTTTTAATCCAGCACTTTCAGATTTTATGAAATGGAAAGAAATTGAATTGATAGATAGAGCCATTTCTTTAAGTGAACACTATCCAGATTTACATTTTAACCTGAGTCTTGGTATTGGTATTGACGTTAATACTGAAATGTTTAATGGTAAATTTATTCAATTCTGTTTGGATGAAAATATTTCTTTCAATATAGGCAATTGGACAAAATTCCTAAATCTTGAAAAAATTAAACAGCAAATGCCGCAAGACTTACAAAAACTATGTTTAGAATATCCAGAAATTTTTGGTGACAACGAATCTTTTGAAAAAAAAGACCTTATCAAATTAGCAAGACTTTTGAAAAACAATAGCGAAAAACAAATAAATAAAGGGCAACTTTATAGAATTACTGATTTATTAGATGAAATGCCGGAATTATGGGAAGAAGTTAAACCACAAGACGATTTTTTCAAAGTATCTAACCGCATTTATAAAATCTATTGTTTAAAAGAAAACGCCAAATCTTTAAAACAAATTGCTAAAAATGAATTACAAATTCTTGAAATAGAAGATATGACAACAGAAAATTATTGTGTCGTTGTTCCTCGTTCTTTAGAAGATTTAATTGTAGAAGGACAACAACAAAATAATTGTGTTGGATACTATTATTGTGATGATATTGCTGCAAATTTTTCTCTAATTTATTTTATCAGACGAAAAAATGATAAATCAAAAAGCGTTTATACTTGTCGATATAGCACATCAATGAATGCAACAATAGAATTTAGAGGTTTTAATAATTCAAATGTAGAAGAAAAAGAAGTTTTGTCGTTCTTAAAGAAAATTGATTACAGATTGAGAAATATTCTTAAAGACTAAAATAAAGAGGGTTTCCATTTCCGGATTCCCTCTTTTCTTTTATCATGTAATTGGTCCTATCAATCCATTCCAATTCAAACGGTCCGCACCACAAAAAAAAGAGGGCAAATATTTTACCCTCTCAATACTTTTAATCTATAAATATTCTGATAGTTGGATTATTTAAACCGTTTCCGTTTTGCCAACCAAAAGCAATACGAATATTACCATATTTTAAAGAATTTGTTGTCTTTTTTAGTTCTAAATGTTGCGAAATTGTTAAAATCTTATCAATTTCAAGAACTTTTGTTTCTTTTTTCTTGTAATTATATATATAAATTGTATCCGGCAATCCATTTTTTGTTTCTTTTCTTAACATTTTATTCAAAAAGTCAATAAAAACATTAAAATTTTGTGAAAAATAGTCAAATAAATCATTAACAAATTTTTCACGACAACGCTTTTCAATGCCCGAAATAAAATCATATTCATTTGGAAAATTGTTCCGGATGTAAAGCGAATCTTCAACGGATACTGGAGAACCTGCTTTTTTGTTTATACTTATGTTTGGTATTGTTGTTATGCCGTCATAAAGAGCAAAATAATTCATATAATCTCTATAATCAAAACCATAGTCAATCATTTGATAAATAGTGGTATTATAATAAGTACCATTTCCGCTGCTTGTATACTTCAATTCAATGTGCTTTCCGTCTGCTATCAAATCACACACGGCGGATTTTGTATGATTCCCACACCATTCTACATTCTTATAGTTGCCAAAAGTCGCTAAAAAGTTGTTGACATCCGCACGAATGCCGGACAAATCAGAAAACTTTTCAAGCACTGAATTTTCGGGTGTCTTTCCGGTTAGCGTTTCCACCACCAAAATTTCAAACGCTTTTCCAAAAAATTGATTATTCGCTTTTGTTCGTTCCATTGCTAATACCCACTTTCGTATTTGATACTATTATTATACACCATTGCCGCAAAAATTAAAAGTAGTTTTTATATTGATTTTGTGAACAGTTTGTAAATTGTGGATTCCAAGGTCCGCCCAATACTTTAAATTTTAAAATATAGTTGTTCCGAAAATTTTATAAAATAAAAAAATCCAGATACTATTTATATGTTAACAAACGCAAATAATATATATAAAGGTCCGGCAATAAGAAAATATATCGAAAAATAAAATATTGAAAACTACTTTTAATACTGTTGAAAACTTTCAACTTTTCAACACCGCTTTTTTTTGTTCAAATTTCGTTCAAATTTTGTTCCCTTTTTTTTCTAATACTTTTTTTTCTAATACTTTTTTTTCTAATACTTTTTTTTCTAATACTTTTTTTTC